>OLOX01003725.1_pt1 | contig 11151 bp, 8 predicted proteins | sample 1672091 | NCBI WGS metagenome assembly OLOX01 (sample SAMEA3136644, study PRJEB25190) | human gut metagenome | reverse complement strand
CCAGCTCCCGCAGCCTTCCCGCGGAACGAACGGCTGGCCTTCGGCATCTCGGCGTCAGGCGCCGACTTGCCCGTCAGCTTCCGGCGCAGGTCCATGCGGATGGACGCGTATTCGCTGACCAGCAGTACCAGCAGGATGCACATGACAATGAGGTACCCGATAACCGCGCCCGGCAATCCGGTGAAGTTCACCAGCAAAATGGGCACGAACAGGCTGAACCCAAACGTGATCAGGTACAGCTTCGTCACGGCGCGCTGGCGGCGCAGCACGGTGATGACCTGGTACAGAAACTCGATGCCTGCCGTAACGCCGCCGGCCGCCAGCATGACGAAGCACAGGCCGCGATACGGCTCGAAATCGATGCCGTACAAAAAGCTCATGATGGTCAGGCCGAACCATCCCATGATGCCGGCCATGGCCGCCGTGATGCCCACGATCACCACGAACATCACCACGATGATCAGGTCGAACTTCTTGCGCTTGGCGGGATCGGCCCACGCGTTGGCCATCTTCAGCAGCATGGGCTTGTAGATAAAGCCGCTGGTCAGCAAAATGGCGTGTGCGGGGAAGTACAGCGCGTTGTAATACAGCTGGTTGTCGTAGGACAGCGCGCCTTCCATCACGAACTTCGGCATGTTGTCGATAAGGTTGTACATGAACAGCGCCACGAACAGCGGGAAGCACTGCACCAGCAGGTTCACCACGCGCTTGACGTTCACGCGGCGCGATTTCGGCGTCTCAAGCTTTGCCAGCGGGAACGTGAACACCACGAACGTGGCGGCGGCAACCACGGCCATCACGATGCTGGACACGCCCACGTTCCGCGTGATGAGCAGGGCAAACGTAAACCCGATAAGCGCGGCGGCCGAACGGAAGGCCTGCGACATGCCCGCCAGGTATAGCTTGTCCTTCTGCTGCAGGCGCCCCTCGTACACGTCGGCAAGCGCGTCTACCATCTTATAAAGGTACACGCCCAGGCTCATAAGCCACATCTGGTCGGTGTACCCGCGGATGTTGCAGTATGTCAGCCCCGCCACCAGCATGATGACGCACGTCAGCACGCGGTTTGCCTGGTAATCGGCGAACGAGTATTCCTCGTCGAGGTCGGAAGCCTGGAAATTGCGCATGCCGTAGTTGCCCACGAACATGAGCAGCAGCGCGGTGACGAAGGCCAGCGAGAACATGCCGGCCTGCTCGGCACCGGCCAGCTGCGTGACCACGATGGTGAGCACGGGGAACACGCAGCCCCACAGCCCCACGCCGATGGTGTTCCACACGAAGTCGCGCGTGGTGCGGCCCGAGGCGTATTCGGCTTCCTGCTCAGCCAAGCTGCCGTCGTTCACGGCGCCAAGCACGCGGGTGCACCAGGCTTCAACCTGGCGGCTAAGGAAGCTTTTCTTGCGCGGCGCGTCGCCGCGGCGGCTTTTGCGTCCGCGGCCTCGTTTGCGTTTTCCGTCAGGCATGGCCTGCGTGCTATCGGCCGGAAGCGCCGCCGTGGGCTGCTGACCTGGGATGGTCGCCGTGGGCTGCGCGTTGCGCGCGCCTTGCGCGGTGTGGCGGCCGGGCATGGCCGCCGTAGGTTGCGCGGCGTGACGCCCGGGAAGCGGGGTCGTGGCCTGCTGGGCGGCGGGTTGCGCTACCTGCTGCGCGCTGGCGTGCTGTGCCGCGCTGCGGGGCGTGTTGCGGTAGGGGCTTCGCGGCGCATCAACGCGCACGCGTTGCAGATCGGGCCGCTGCGTGCCGTGCTTTCCCTGTGCGGAGGGCTCGGTATGTTCGAAATTGTTCATCCCACGTATTATAGAGATGCCGCGCACCGCCGTCCGTGCCCTGCCGGCGATATTCACACCACAAGCACCACCTGTTCGTATTGTCGCTTGGCGTGTAGGTTGCGCGCTCGCCTTGCAAGGCCTCTTCGTAAAATCATGCATTTTGCATTAGGCGACAATTTTGCCGAACGTATTTTCGCTCACTACAAAAAACGCTGCGTTCAAGTCATCTATCAGGAGTTTTTTACCAATTGAAAGATTGCGGGGGGGGGGTCTCAATTTAACTGTCGTATACTTCGACCTAGGACAAAGGAGCGTGCGGGCAATTCGAAAAGACCCGTGCTTGGGACTAAAACAGGGAGCAAATCGGTGGGAACGTTTCATCTTCTTGCATTGGAAGACAACATCGAATATCAGGATGTTCTTCGCGACATGCTGGCTCAGTATCCCGGGGCCGATCGTTTGAATGTCGACATCATTTCAAGTATTGCTACCCTTGAGGCGCTTATCGCTTCCGGTGACCATATCGACGTGTTCCTGTGCGACATCAGCTTAGGTGACGGCAAGCCTACCGGCATCGATTTGGTGCGACGTCATTTCCCGGCCGGCAGCGGCACGCAGGTCGTCTATATCTCCGGCCACATCGAGTACTGCACGCCCGTTTACGAAACCGAGCATGCGTATTTCCTGCTCAAACCCATCAAGCAGGCGGATTTCAACGCGGCTATCGACAAGGCGCTGAAAAACCTGCAGGGAACGGATTACACGCCCGTTGCCATTCAGCACGGCGGCGCGGTCACCATGCTCAACCCTGCCGAAATCGAGTACATCGAAAGCGACCGCCGCAAGGTGCGGCTGTACACCGCGCCCGGCGAAGTGCTTGAAACCTACGCCACGCTTGGCCAGATGATCGACATGCTGCCCGACGATTTCGTGCAGTGCCATAAAAGCTATATCGTGAACATGGCACACATTTCCGAGTTGCGCACGGCCAGCGTGCTTCTACGCTCGGGCGTCGAGGTGCCGGTCAGCCAGCGCCAGCGCAAGGCCATTCGCGACCTGTTTTACCGCTACGTTGGGCTGAACGCCCAATAGCAGGGACGATCTGTGCTTTCCCCAGCGCTTCTCATCGCTATCTGCCTAACTGTATATCTGCTGGTCATTGCGGCGTTTTGCCAGCGCAAGCTGCACGGTGTTGTTTGGTGGCGCCGCCTGCTCAGCTTGTTGTTTCCCACAAGCCAGCTGTGCTTGGTGCTGTTCGCGCTGGGCGCCGCTGCGGCCTATGCGGCGCCGTCCGCGCCGGTGGCGGTGATTGCCGTCGTGGGCATCGCGTGCGGGCCTGTCGATATGCTGCTGTTCCAGGGTTTGCGCGATGCATGCTTTCGCGCGCAAGCCGCCGAGCAGGTGCGCGAATTGGAGGATGAGCTGACCACGCAAAAGTTTTTGCGTGAGCGCTCCGCGCATGAAGGCGAAGAAGCCGACCGCATCGGCCAGCGCGTTCGCGAGCAGTTGTACGCGGCCGAGGCGGATTTGCGTGCGCGCCGTGCGGCGGAAGCCGGGGAAAACCTCGATCGCGCTATCAACGCTGCCGGTGGTTCGCGGGCTCGCTATTGCGCCCATCCGGCAATCGATGCGCTTGTGCGCTTGAAACTGGCCGATGCGCGCGAACTTGGTGTGCGGTTTGTGGCGCAGCTAAACGTACCGCTTGACCTGGCCTTGCCCAGCGCCGAGATCTGTGCGGTGTTTTCAAACCTTATCGATAACGCGTTGACGGCGTGCCGTCTCGTTGAGTCTGATCAGCGCTACGTCAGCGTGGCGGCTCGCATATGGGGCCGCTATTTCGTGGTGGACGTGGAGAACGGCTGCGCATCCGATGATTCCGCGCACGACATCCCCGCGCCTGCGGGTGTGCCTGCGGTGAAATCCAGCGGCAAAGATTGCTCTCTCGCCGCCTCTGTCGCTGGCGAAAAGCCCGAAACCGCAAGTTCGCCGCACCGCGCGAACGCTCGCCGTGCCGCAAACGGCGAAGTCCCGGCCGACGCGGCCTCCGCTTCCGTGCCGGCTTCGCCTGCTGTTCCCAACGTGCACGCGCTGCACGGATGGGGCCGCGGTATTGTGAACAACATCGCCGAGCGCCACGATGGCCAGGTCAGCGTCCAAAACGAACGGGGCCGCTACCATGTGCGCGTCATTTTGCATACCGAAGGAGGCGATGCGCTGTGATCGGGGCAATTGCCGGCGCGTCCGCGTTCGCCATTGTTTCGGGCTTTATAGCGTTGGCGGCAGCGCTTGCGCTTGCTGTCGTGGTTGCCGTGCGGCAGCGCCGCCGCACGGTATCGCAATACTGGGCGTTCGGCCTGTTCCCGCTGTTGCAGGTCGTGCTGCTGTTTCTGTGCTGTTGGGTGGTGGTGCGCTATTGCGGCGCCGACTGGAACCTGTCGTGGGCGTGCGTGGCGCTTGCGGTGCTGTGCCTTGCGGTGGACGGGCTGGTGCTCGTTGCCATCATCAGCACGCGCCACGCCGACCGCGCCCGCGCGCTGCGCAGCCAGCTTGACGTCTATCTTGTCGAATATCAGGAAACGGTGGAGAAGATGGAGCGCACGGCACGGCTGCGCCACGACTTGCGCAACCAGGTGCAAATCGTGAACGCCCTGGCGGCGCGCGGCGAATTCGAGCTGGCGCAGCACCACATTGCCGCCATGCTGAAGGAACTGGAGAAATAGGTACCTGCGCAGTCTGCAGTTTTTCGGTGCGCCTCACGCTGGCAACATGCGTGTGGTACGCTACGCAGCCAATACCGAAACGCACTTCGCCAACCCGCCCCGTCGAAAGGAGCGCCATGACCGCCGTCATCACCGCATGTCCCGCATTCTCGCAGGCGTACGAAACCGCTGCGGGAACGAAGACCGTCCAGCAGGTGCGCGCCCTTGGCACCGCGGCCGAGGCCGACGTCATCGCCGCGCGCCGGCTGTTCCACCGCTTCCCCGAAACGTCGGGCAACGAGGAAAACACGCAGCAGCTGCTGAGCAAACAGCTTTCTGACCTGGGAATTGAGCACACGTGCCTTGAAAACCACGGCATAATCGCCACCATCCGCGGCACGGCGCCCGGCGCGTACGGCTCCGACGGCACCCCGGCGCACCGCGTGGCCCTGCGCGCCGATATGGACGCGCTGCCCGTCACCGAGGACGCGGGCGCGGCGTTCGCGTCCGAAAACCCCGGCGTCATGCACGCGTGCGGCCACGATGCGCACATGGCCATGATGCTCGGCGCCGTGCGCATCCTGCGCGACGTTGCCGATCAGCTTGTCGGCGAAGTGCGCATCATCTTCCAGCCGGCCGAGGAAATCTCCATCGGCGCGCTTTCCATGATCGAAGCCGGCGCGCTCGAAGGCGTCGACGCCATCTACGGCGCGCACATCTGGAGCGAAGTGCCCGCCGGCACCGTGTCGTGCGCGCCCGGGCAGCGCATGGCGAACACCGACTGGTTCCACATCGAGATAGAGGGCGTCAGCGCGCACGGCTCCATGCCGCACAAGGGCGTCGACGCCGTGGTGGTGGGCGCCGAGATGGTCATGGCGCTGCAAGTGCTGGTCAGCCGCGATGTTTCGCCGTTCGAACCCGTGGTGGTCACCGTGGGCGAGTTCCACGGCGGCGAGGCGCGCAACGTCATGGCCGGCCACGCCACGCTCACGGGCACGGTGCGCACGTGGTCCGAGCAGATGCGCGCCGAGGTTCCCGACCGCCTTGAGCGCATCGTCAGCCGCAGCGCGCACGCGCTTGGCGCGAAGGCCACGTTCGCGTTCGAGTCGGGTAACGCCGGCCTTGCCAACGATCCGGCGTGCGCCGAGGTGGCGCGCCAGGCCGTGCTCGACACGCTCGGCGCCGAAGGCGTGGCTGACTACCGCGGCACGCTTTCCGGCGAGGACTTCAGCGAGTACCTGCGCCTCGTGCCCGGCGTGTTCTGCTTCGTGGGCACGCGCAACCCCGCAGTGGGCGCCGAGCACCCGCAGCACAGCTGCCACTACACCATCGACGAATCGGTGCTGGTCAAAGGCAGCATGGTGGCCGCCCAATGGGCCTGCCGCATGCTGGCGGGGAAGTAAGCGCCGCACTTTTCAACGCCCAGTATGCTTTGCGCGCCGTTATATTCGGCAAGCGGTATAATGCGGGGCGGACTGTTGAATGCTTTCGAAAGGAATGTCATGCCGGAGATGATCTCGGTCGAGCAAGCGCGCGACCTGGTTTTGTCGCACGTTTCGCAGCTGCCTGCGGAAACGGTGCCGGTTTTGGACGCGGCGGGTCGCGTTGCGGCAACCGACCTGCAAAGCGATATCGATATCTCGCCGTTTGCCCACTCTGCTATGGACGGGTTCGCCGTGCGCGCGGCGCAGCTGGAAGGCGCCAGCCCGGAAACCCCCGTTGAGCTGGACGTTATCGCGGAAGTTGCCGCGGGCGACACGTTCGACGGCGAAATCCCCGACGGCGCGTGCGTGCGCATCATGACCGGCGCGCCGCTGCCTGCCGCGGCCGATTCCGTGGTGAAGTACGAGATCGTGCGCAACGTCGAAGGCGATGGCCGTCCCGGTAGCCGCGTGGCGTTCGACGCTCCTGTGAAGCTGCGCAACAACGTGCGCGAGGCGGGCGAGGAGGCGCGCGCCGGCGAGGCCGTTGTGCACGCGGGCGAGGTCATCAACGCTGCTGGCGTGGGCTTTTTGGCCAGCTGCGGCGTGTCGGAGGTGCCGGTTCCGCGACGCCCGCGCGTGGCCATCATCTCCATCGGCAGCGAGCTGGTGCCGCCCACCGAGGTGCCCACCGCCGGCAAAATCCGCAACTCGAACGGCTATGCCCTGTCGGCGTCCGTTCGCGCGGTCGGCGCCATCCCCACGCTGCTGCCCATCGTGGAGGACTCGCTTGAAGCGCTGAAGGCCGCGGTGGTGGCGGCAACGGCCGAGTACGATTTCGTGGTCACCAGCGGCGGCGCGTCGAACGGCGACTTCGACTTCATCAAGCCCTGCGTCGAGCAAACCGGCCAGCTGTTCATGACGCTTGTGAACATGCGCCCGGGCAAGGCGCAAACGTTTGGCCTGGTCAACGGCACGCCCGTGTTCGGCCTGCCCGGCAATCCCGCGGCGGCCTACTGCGGGTTCGAGATGCTCATCCGCCCGGCGCTGCGCAAGATGCAGGGTTACACGAACTTGGCGCGCCCGCGCGTGATGGCGCGCCTTTCGCGCGACGCGAAGAAGAAGGATCCGCGCCGCATCTACCTGCGTGCCACGCTCACGAAAGACGCCGACGGCGCTTACGTGGTGGAGCCGGCGAAGAACCAAAGCTCGGGTTTGTTCGGCGTCATCCAGCGCAGCAATTGCCTGGCCATCATGCCCGAGGGCTTCGAGGGCCGCACCGCTGGCAGCGAAATCGAGTGCATCCTGCTCGACGTCAGCGAAGACGTGGCCATTTAGCTGGTGTTTTACGCCGCTTGATGTGCGAGTTTTCGCCCGCTTGCCAAGCGGCGGATTTGCATCTTGAGGCCAGCTGAACAAGCTGGCGGCACGAACGTAGTCGGCGTTGGCTTCTTCCGTGTCTGCTTTGCCTGGTTGGCTGGCCTTTGCCCATTATCAAAAGGAGAAGCACATGCACGAACACAATCATGAGGCGACGCCGCTGACGTTCGCCATTATCACGTGCTCGGACACGCGCGGCATGAAGCAGGACACGGCCGGCGCGGCGCTTGAGCAGCTTATCACCAACAACGGCTGGGAGTGCAAAAGCCACGTGGTGGTGAAGGACGAGGTGCCGCAGATCAGCGCTGCCATCGTGGAAGCGTGCGACGAAATCGACGCCGATATCGTGCTGACGTGCGGCGGCAGCGGCCTTTCGCTGCGCGACGTCACGCCCGAGGCCACGCAGGCCGTGTGCGACCGCAACGTGCCTGGCATCGCCGAGGCCATGCGTGCCCACAGCCTGGCCATCACGCCGTTCGCCATGCTGTCGCGCGCGCTGTGCATGCAGCGCGGAACGCACCTGGTGGTGAACCTGCCGGGCAGCGAGAAAGCCGCGCGCGAGAATTGGGACGGCATCGTGGCAGCCCTGCCGCACGCCGTCAAGATGATGGCCGGCGGCGGCCACTAAGCCGGCTACCTGCTGATTATTGATGCTGGTTTGAGACGTGCAGTGGTGCAAGCGTTGGGCATGCGTGCTCGCGATTCGCCGCATGTGCTCACAAGGCGCCGCGCGCGCTCGCAAGGTGTCGCGCGGTCAGTAAGTAAGCAAGTTCGAAGGGGACGTCGCACATACGCGGCGCCCCCTTCGTGGTATTTGTGCCGCTGATTCGCATTCAGAATCGCGCGAAATAGTCCACTGTTGGGCAAAAATCCGAGAAGTTGAAAATCAATCGCTCGTCTGCTCTTCGATACATCGCGTGCGATGGAATAAACGAAGCTATCTGTGTAATGAACGCTATATTACCTCTACGCGTTCATGAGCGGGGGCAACAAAATCGTGCAAAAGCGCCGATGGCATCATCGCGCGCGTTCAGCTTCTCGGAAAAATGGCAAAGAGTGGCTATCTTTTCGAGAAGCTGAACGCGTCGAGAAGGTATCCTCTTTCCGCTTACTGGTCCTTGTTGGAAATCAGCAGCAGGATGCCGCTGACCAGGCTGCAGAAGATAAGCGTGCACACGCCGAACAGCACGGTGTTAGGCTTCGTGCCTTTGTAGATACCCCAACAGTGCACGGTCATGGGGATCATCCAAATGAGCGGCAGGATTGCAAGGGCAGAAATAAGCGTGCTGATCAGGCAGAACACGAAGGCAACCATGCGCAGCGTCTTGTCGGAGTCGTCAACAACGTACACCGGCGCGCCGGCGGGCGCATAGCTGCCGGGCTGCGCGGGAGCGCCGTACGAATATCCCGGTTGCTGCGCTGCGCCTGCGTATGGCGAAGTCGGTTGACCAGGCGCCGCGCCGTTGGGAGAACCGTACCCCGGCGTGGACGTCCCATATGCGCCAGCGTTTTGCTCGGCCACGGACTGGCTGGCAGCGGCAAACCCCGGCGATGCGTATTTCGGCGCAGCGTAGGGCTGTTGCTGCTGGTAGTCGGCTTGCGGCGCTGCTCCTGCTGCCGGGCTAGGGGTGTCCGCGCCCACGCTCGCCGCGTTGCCTTCCTGTTGGTAGGCTGCCGGAGCCGTTGGCGCGCCATCGGCTTGCGCCGCGCCCGCCGCGCTCGCTGCGGCAGCAAGCGGCGTGCCGCAGTTCGTGCAGAATTTCGCTTCGGCAATGTTGTCGTTTCCGCAGTTGGGGCAGTGCATGGCGTTCTCCGTTCCGTGTGACCTCGGCCGGCGCGCAAAATGCTCGACAGCCTGCGCGCAATTGTTGGGTTCCACCATAACACCAATGGGCGAATTCCGCGGCCTTCGCTTGCAAACGCAAGGTCGCTGTTAGGTTCGGCGGCCCGCCCGCGTGCACTGCTGCTTCGACTTTTCGCTTGCACTTCGCGGTGAAGGCGGGGTTGCTGAAGCTGGGGGGTGCGGACGGGTCGTCCGGGCGTCCTCCTGCGCTTCTGACTGCAAAACTTGCTGCAGGTCTCAACTGCCGTCGGGCGCCGTTGCAGCCGGCTTGCCCAGTGCTTGGCCGAACCTTGGACGGCCCGTTTGCGTGCGTTAGCGCTTTTGTGCCAATCGTTTGCGGCCCGGGTGCGGCGGCTTGCCAGTGCTATACTGGTGTGCGCTCAAATGGGAAATCGCCCAAGCGCGCGGCACGCCGCGGCCACAAGCCGGCCAACGCGTTCCATAATCGCAGGCAGCAGCCCTGTTCAAACGCCCTGTGCGGCTTGATCGGCTTTTTCTGCATCGCGCTTCGGGGGATATCGAAAAGGTTCAAGAGGGTATAGAACATGGCAGACAACACAGAGCTCCCCAACGGATTCACCGGCTTCGCGTTCCGCAAGCAGCCGGGCACGGAAAGCGCCGCGGACGCCATTCGCGAGCGCGAGGCGCAGCGCGCCGCCCATGCCGGTCGTCCCGTGCCCGTCCAGCCCGCGCCTCGCCGCGGCGCGAACAGCTACCTGACCGATCGCGAGGCAGCTGCCGACGCGGCCAACGAGGTGCGCGGCGCGTTCCAATACAACCGCGACCACGAGGAAGCCGCTGCCGCCTACGCCGCCGCCGTTGACGCCGCGGAGGGCCACGTGGAGTTCGACCCCGAAAAGCTGGCAACCATCCCCGAGAAGGACCGCCGCTGGGCATGGCTGGAAATCGACCTGAACGCCATCCGCCACAACGCCTCGGCCGTGAAAAAGATGATCGGCTCGGGCCGCCACATGATGGCGGTCGTGAAGGCCGACGCGTACGGCCACGGCGCGGTGCGCGTGGCGAAGACGGCGCTGAACTCCGGCGCCGACTACCTGGGCGTTGCCACGGTCGACGAGGGCATTCAGCTGCGCGAAGGCCTGGTCAACGCGCCAATCCTTATGCTGGCCGAGCCGCCGGCAAGCGCTATCCCGCTGTTGCTTGCGTACAAGATCATGCCGGCGGTGTACTCGTCGGAGTTCGCCATCAAATACGCCGAGGCTGCCGACTCCATGGGCCTGCGCGCGCCGTTCCACCTTGCCGTGAACACGGGCATGAACCGCATCGGCGTGCGTTGGGACGAGGTCGTCACGTTCATGCACCAGGTGGGCTTCCATCGCGCGCTTGAGCTCGAAGGCGTGTTCACGCACTTCGCCACGGCCGACTGCCCCGAAACGCTTGACTTCCAGATCCAGGCGAAGCGCTACATCGAGGCCATCGAGGCCCTGCGCGCCGCCGGCATTAACCCCGGCATCGTGCACTGCGCGAATTCCGCGGCGGCCATCCGCTACCCCGACGTGCGCTTCGACATGGTGCGCCTGGGCATCGGCCTGTACGGCTATCAGCCGTGCCCCGAAACCACGCCGCTTATCGAGCTGAAGCCGGCCATGAGCGTGCACGCGCGCATCACCGATACGCGCCTGGTGCCCATGAGCGAAGGCGTCAGCTACGGGCTGAACTACCGCAGCCCCGGCGCCGTGAAGATCTGCACCATGCCCATCGGCTACGCCGACGGCTTCCGCCGGGGCCTTTCCGGTCGCACCGACGTGCTGCTGGCCGGCCGCCGCTTCCACCAGGTGGGCAACATCTGCATGGACCAGTCCATGTTCGAAGTGAACCTGCGCCAGCGCAACGACCTCGCCCCGCAGATCGGCGATACGGTAACCATTGTGGGAGAGCAGGGCGAAGCGTCTGTCACCATCGACCAGATGGCTGAGACCTTGGGCACCATCCAGCACGAGGTGGCCATCGGCTTCGGCTGCTCAAGACTGCCCAGACTGTACGTGTAGAAAGCGGCGGTCAGCGAGTATCAAGGCCGT
>OLOX01003716.1_pt1 | contig 11178 bp, 8 predicted proteins | sample 1672091 | NCBI WGS metagenome assembly OLOX01 (sample SAMEA3136644, study PRJEB25190) | human gut metagenome | reverse complement strand
TCCAGATAGGCCGCATTGTTGATTACAAAGTTTAGTGTTTTCAAACGTCCGTCGCCTGCAGGATACATAAAATTAACCATCTGGATATCTTTCTCATAGATATAACGGATAATGTCCTCTTTCGTAAACTCGGACGCTGGCTTTTGTAAAAACTCCACTAATACGTTGGGAGTCATTTCTAGTTCTTTGTTCATGTCTTATATTGATTATGTTTATAGTGTAGAGAAAAACTTTCCTTTGGAACTGCTAACCGGAATCAAGCTAGAGATCGCTTCAGCAACCTCTATAGGTCGGTCAGACTCTATGATGTCCACGCCTTGACGGATGATCATACGGTATGCTTCAGCACGACTTTCGGGTGTGGATAGTTTATCGTCGGAAGGGGCGGTAGAGATCATACACATGACACCTCTTTCATGTAACATATCGATCACCTCACGGACTTCGGGGGTAATCTTAGGTCCTACGTAAGCCATGATATGGTTCCAAGGTATACCGTTATCCTCATAGTCTTGAACCGCCTCTTTCGTTTTTACAAAAGCCTCAAACATGAAATTCGGATTTTTCTCGTAAAAGAAACGAGCCGAGGCACCATCATGAACCGTAATCATTACATAAGGTTCCGCTTGCATATCGGTAATCAACTGAGCAGTGCGCTCCATCGGAACATCCTTCTTATCAAGGATTAGGATTGTTTTTCCACGGGCCCAACGAATCGCATCCTCTAAAGTCGGGATACGATAGTTTGTGATATTTCCTTCGGGATCCTTCAAACGGAAATTTTGCAATTCTTCCCAAGTGTAATCAGAAACTTTCCCGGTTCCATTACTGGTACGCTCCAGTGTATCATCGTGGAAAAGGACGATAACACTATCTTTGGTTAACCTCGGATCTATCTCGAACGTGGCAGGAGTATAAGAGAGGGTATTTTCAAAGGTTTCCATACTGTTCTCTGGATAGCCTTTTCCCCGTCCACCTCGGTGTCCGCTAATTAAAGGAATTCGGTCATCCGCATATTGGTAGAAAGATATCAAATCATCTACATTTGATATCTGTAGCGTATTCATTCCCTTGTATTCAAGCTCCTCCTTTGGCGTGTTCAATACGCAAGAACCACAAAGCAGGACCAGCATTAAAAATCTGGCGGATAAATTGAGTTTCATTTCACAATCGTATTTTAGGTGAATGATTCTTTCTATCCGCCAAACTTACACAAAATAAATGATTTTACAGAGTTAGCACCTTAATATTCGTCAACTTTCTGGTCTACACGGAACTTATCCAAACGTGCTTGCAGGCGAGTTTGGATATCAGCATATTCCGGATTATCGTATAAATTATTCAGCTCATTCGGATCACTTTGCAAATCGTAAAGCTCGTTGCAATTAATCGCGTCATTATGCTCATTCTTCTCTCCATAGAAATGGATCAATTTATAACGACTGTCACGCACGCCATCGTGACGACGTACCATATGGATAGCTGGATAATCATAATAATGATAATACAGATACTTGCGCCAATCTTTTGGTGTCTCGCCTCCAAACAAGGGAACTAAAGAAGTTCCTACCATATAATCAGGTTTCTCGATACCGGCTATATCCAGATAAGTTGGGGCATAGTCAATGTTCTGTACTAAGGCTGTACATTCACTTCCCGCCTTGATTTTAGCAGGATAACGGATAATCAACGGCGTACGGAAAGATTCCTCATACATGAAACGTTTGTCGAACCACCCATGTTCACCCATGTAAAAACCTTGATCCGAGGTATAAACGATCACGGTATTATCCATAAGTCCTTCTTTTTCCAGATAGGCGATCAAACGTCCCACCTCATCGTCAATAGATTTGATGCAACGTACGTAATCCTTGATATAACGTTGATATTTCCATTTAACCAAATCCTCACCTTTCAGGTTCTCGTTAATGAATTTTTCGTTACGAGGCTTATAAGAAGCGATCCAAGCCTCCCGTTGTTCCGGGGTCATACGATCCAAAGAGGCCTGCCAACCATCAATATTCCATTCCTTTTTATAAGCCTCCTTATCTTTAAGCTCATCTACCTTCAAATCATAAACCAAAGTCATATTTTTGTCTATACTCATCTCTTGTGTACGTGCGGCATCGCAACGAGTGGCATAATTATCATTGAAAGTATCTGGATATGGGAACTCTACATCCTCATATAAATCCATATATTTTGTATCCGGCATCCAGTTACGATGTGGAGCCTTATGATGAACCAGCAGGCAGAAAGGCTTATCCTTATCCCTCTCTTCCAAAAACTCGATAGCGTGATCGGTCGTAAGGGTCGTCGCATATCCCTCTTCTTTTACATACTTGCCATTCGATTCTTTGCTTTTAAACTCCGGATTATAATAATCTCCCTGATCCCATAACACATGATAATAATCAAAACCTTTCGGCTCACATTGCATATGCCATTTACCGACAACACCTGTCTGATAACCGTGCTGTTGTAAGATTTCAGAGAAGAATACTTTTGTCGTATCAATACCTTTTCCTAACTGTCTTTGTCCGTTTTGGTGACTGTAAAGACCGGTCATCAAACAAGCACGGCTAGGAGTAGACAGAGAATTCTCTACGAAAGCTTGCCGGAACAACATTCCTTCTGCAGCCAAACGGTCTAAATTTGGTGTTGGTGCCAATTTACCTAGCGCATGTCCATAAGCGCTAATAGTTTGATACGAATGATCATCCGTCATGATATGAATGATATTGAGCGGCTTCTCTACCACTTCTTTTTGCCCTGTTCCGCATGCGGAGAATAAAAGGGCAGGAGCCAAGAAGGCCCCGTAGCTGATCGTGTTTCTCATGTGCTTGAAATAACAATTGGACGTTCATCAAATCTCATCGGGTGACTCGGAGTCTCCGCCGCCGCCGGGGTTTTCGGGTGTATCATCGGGTGTCTCCGGTGTCTTGTCAGTCCCGGAGACCGGCGCTTTCTGCCCCAGCACCTCTCGCTTGTAATGCGAGATCTCCGTGTTCACGTAGTCGATGAAGGCGGCGTAATTCGTCTCGCCCTCCACTAAGGCCAGGGCGTTGACCATCTTCACCAGTGTGCGGTAAGCCTCGTCCGAGGCCTTGCGGGAAGCCTTGAGTGCGCCCACCGTGATACCCGTCCGCTCGTCGGTCCGGCTGGAGGTCAGCGTGCGCACCTGCTCGTTGGCCGCTTTCAGGTTGGCAACGAACGGGGTGAGCGACAACGTCTCCACTTCCGTCTTGTACTTCTCCTCCAAGTCCGCGATGAAGTTGATGAGCATTCCCGTCTCGCGGTCGAGCTGCATCTTGGGATCGATGCCGTAGTCCTTCAAGTGCTGGTTCAATACTTTCGCGGCTTGCGCCATCGCCTCGACGGGAAGGTTCAAGAATCCCTGCACGGCCTTCTTGTAGCCGCTGTAGAGGGAATCGCGTTTGGCGTCTGCCTCGGCGATGTCATCGGTCAGCAGGCTTTTCCGCGAGAGTTTCAAGTCCGCATCTTCTCGCGCCGCGCAAGTTCTCAGTGCGGCGACTTGTGCGGCGGCCTTGCTTTTCACGTTCGTATCGGCCTCGGCACGGGCAAGGATATCGCTCACGTAGAGGTAATGCGCGCCGTTGTTCATGCGGCCTAGGTAAATTTCACCGATTTCTTTCATATTTATATTAAATTTTATAGGTAAATAATCGTTTTGCGGCAAAATTCCTTGCCGACGATGTGAATGTAGCTGTTTTTCGTGAAATATAGCTTGTTTCCATCCGGAAAGTTGAAAGATCGCGGCGAAACAGGCTGTTTCCGTCAGGGAAAAGGCCAGATCGCGGCGATCCGGATCCTTTCCGGACGGCGGGAAGTCGGATCGCGGCGACATCGACCTCTATCTCAGCAGAAAGCCATGCTCGTACACCTTCGGCTCTATTTTTTTGGCGAGCTGCTTGAGGTTTTGCCGCAAAGCGGCGATAAGCCGGGTATAATGCTCATCGAGGCTGCCACTGTTCATCTTTCCTTTCTCGTTGCGTCCTTGGAAATGCAGGCGGATGTCGTGAAATGCGGCGTTGGGGTCGGCCTCGGGTTGCGCATGATAGTACTGCCAAAGTTCCCGTCCTGCCTTCATCACGGCGGCGGCCTCGGGCGAGAAGGAGAGCGGGGCGTTCGCCCTCGACGCTTCCTGCGGTTGGCTGAAAAGGTCGGGGGTGGTTTCTGTTGCGGGACGATTTTTTCCGCTGATATAATCTGTCATGAAATGGCTGGCGAATTTCTCTTGAGCGCCCACTTCCTGTTCGGTGAAGGGAAGCCAATGGTTCGGGCCGCTAAGAGCGCTAATGCGGTTTTGCCCGTGGAAAAGAGTATAGACAAGGCAGTCGCTTTGGAATTCTAAATCTCCTTCCCAACTTGCCTCAGGATACTGATACTGGTCTCGGTCGTTGACCCATTCGGACTCAATACAATGGCGCACGGAAAAATATACGGTTATCGAGGACAGGTTTGCGGCCGTGACATCACAGGTTTTTCGTTGCTTCAAATCGCTCTCTGACGGAGTTGTTGTCAAGAAGACACCATTGTTGTTCTGAACATCAGAGCCCAACATACGCAGGTAGGCTATCCTTGCGGATTTCTTGTCATACTTTGTTTTCAGCCAATCCATGAGCAAACGGTTCTCTATCGGAGCGTATAATCCCTTATGCCCCATAAAATGTCCATGCCTGTCATATACATCAGTATTTATATCCAAAAACTTTTTCCTCTCATCCGTATGCCAAATGAAGAAACCAATGGGAAACTTTCCTTTTACGTTGTCAAACGTATCTGCCGGGACTAAAAAATTCCGACCAAGCTTCGCTCGGAAAATGTTCCGGAAATCGCGGAAGTTCGGTGCTTGCAGAATTTTCAAAGTTGAAAATTCTGCAAGCACCGAAGAAGGGATTTCGTTATAAATCCGGATAAAGAATTGGGCAAACAACTCGTTAACAGCCCCACCCATTAATGTCTTGTATTTGCTGTAAACTGAATTATTTCGGGCTACGTTCGCCTTGTTGGTTCCCGTTCCGGTCTTTTGTCTGACTGTCGCCGCTTCCGCATACGGCGGGTTGATGTAGATTACCAACTTCTTCCGCCTTTCCTCATCGTTGATGATCTCTCGCAGGGGCTTCGGCAGCTTGTCGAAGGAGTCGTTTAGGAAATCGAACTGGAAGACGTGCCTCTCCAGCAGGTTCAGCTTATTCGCCCCGATCAGGTCGTGCATCGCTTTCACGTCTTGGGCATCGAGCGTTGAGGCCCACAGGTTGTATTTGTTGGTCAGCCCGTTCAGCAAGTTGCCCGTACCTGCGGCACAATCCCACACGTAATACTCGTCCTGCCAATCCTCACCTAGCTCGGCCGCAAGGTATTGCTGTGAAAGCTCCACCCATCGCTTCGGCGTGAAGAACGAACCTTTGCGCTCGCGCACGTCTTGTGGGACGAGCAGGTCGCGGCGTGCGACTATGTAATCCCAATACTCACGGCGCGGCGGACGGTCATAGCGATTCCAGAATTGAGTGTGCGACACTTGGTTGTCGTTGAAATCCACCGACTCGAAACTCATCGCCCCGGTCATTTTCCGCTGGATGTTATACACATAACGGTCTTCTCGCAACAAGACGAACAGTTTCTCCCTCAGCGATATGTCATGCTCACTCAGTATGTCAGCCAGATAGAAATCCGCATCTATCAGCCCTTCTTTCTTGGCGATATCCCAGTCTATGGCGATAGTAGGCTTCACCTCGGAAAGCCACTTTTGGTAGATATGCGTGAAGTTGTTCTTGTTGATGCGTATGGCAGACACGCCTTTCCGCCCAAGGAGGAAATTCTTCTTGATGAAAGAGCGGAGTTCCTTGTCGTCTGCGCCGAAGCGGAACGGCAGCATCCCTCGCTCGATGTCGCCTCTGACTTTTTCGTACAATTGCCGGAACTCCTTCGTGTCGTGGTCGCTCGGGGTAACGTTCCAGTTGAAGTCGTTCTGGTAGAATATGTCGATGATGTTGTTGTAGGGCAGGAAAGCGATTTTCTCGGCGTCGAAAGCGCCGATGAATTTCGGGGGCAGGTAATCATCGAACGTGCGTGCCTTTCCTATGGTCAGGATGAGCTGTACGAATGACTCATAGATGTCTTTCTTGTTGCCGTTCTTGGCCTCCGCCCACAACAAGGACTCGGTCTCGAACGCTAGCTCGTCTTCCTCCTGTGGTATAGCTATGCAAATATCGATGTTCCCTATGATTTGCGTGCAGTCGTAATCGGGAAAGTAGTCGTGAGCAACTTTGTTTTTAAGTTCTTCTTCCTTGATATAAAGATTATATGTAGGCATATTCGCTATGATTTGAATGTTCTAAGCATTCCGCAAATATAGGTTTATTCACGGGAAAAGCGTTGACCTGAAAGAAGAATCCTTTCAAAAACCGGAGCGGCGAGGGACTTTTTCCCATGAGATCATTATCTTTGTACGAAACATATCGGTGAAATTATGGACGAGAAAGTGCTCGAGAAATTGAAAATCTTGGCCGAGTCGGCAAAATATGACGTATCCTGCGCTTCCAGCGGAACCTCCCGTTCGCATAAGAGCGGGGCTATAGGAAGTGCCGCGGGATGGGGTATTTGCCATAGTTTCGCTGAGGACGGACGGTGTATCTCGCTTTTAAAGATCATGCTGACGAATTATTGTATGTATGATTGCGCCTACTGCATCAACCGGCGAAGTAATGATTTACCGAGAGCTACGCTTTCCGTTACCGAGTTGGTGAATCTTACGATCGAGTTTTACCGACGTAATTACATTGAAGGATTGTTTTTAAGCTCCGGCGTGGTCCGAAACCCGGATTACACGATGGAACGGTTGGTGAGAGCCATCAAGGATTTGCGCCTCGTACATCACTTCAATGGATACATACATATGAAGAGTATCCCCGGAGCCAGCCAAGAATTGGTAAATGAGGCTGGGCTTTACGCCGATCGTTTAAGCGTGAATATAGAGATCCCGAATGAGGCGAGCTTGCGGACTCTAGCTCCGGAAAAGGATTTTAAAAGCGTATTTGCCCCTATGCGTTATATCCAACAAGGCGTATTACAAAGCGCCGAGGAACGCAAGCGTTTCCGGTATGCCCCACGATTCGCTCCCGCCGGGCAAAGCACGCAGATGATCGTTGGCGCTACGGCGGATACCGACAAGGATATACTTCGTCTATCATCGGCCTTATATCAGAGACCTACGATGAAGCGTGTTTACTATTCGGGATTCATTCCGGTAAATGCGTATGATAACCGTCTTCCGGCACTTACCACGCCTCCGCTGGTCCGTGAGAATCGTTTATATCAAGCGGATTGGTTATTGCGTTTTTATCAATTCAAGGTAGATGAAATTGTGGATGATTCTTATCCGGATCTCGATCTCGAAATAGACCCGAAACTTTCGTGGGCTTTGCGCCATCCCGAACAGTTTCCTGTCGACATCAACAAAGCGGACTACGAAATGTTGCTCCGTGTGCCGGGAGTAGGGGTGAAGTCGGCGAAACTGATTGTTGCTTCCCGTCGTTTTTCGCGGCTGGGATTTTATGAACTGAAGAAGATATTAAAAGAGCTGGACCGGTCAGGAACAAGATTTGAGATCCTGTATCTGGAATCCAGTGATGATGTACTGATCAAAAGATATAAAGAGACAAGACGATTTCATCCCTTATCCGGAAAAGACGGGAGAGTGGAAGAAGGAATTAAAGAAGAAAGAAAACGGCTGAAATTTTTAAGAGAGCGTGCAGATTATCTGATTGACAGCAGTCATATGCTGACAAGAGAGTTGCGTGCAGAACTGTCAAAGATTTTTGTGGAAAATAAAGAATATAAGAATCTGTATATATCCGTATTGTCATTTGGATTCAAATATGGAATACCGGCAGATGCAGACCTTGTATTTGATGTACGTTTTCTTCCTAATCCGTATTATATTGATGAACTGCGTCCGAAAAGCGGGAATGACAAAGAAGTCCGGGAGTATGTCATGGATAATGACAAGGCAAGAATGTTCCTTGCAAAACTGACGGATATGGTGGAATTCCTGATTCCGAATTATGTACAGGAAGGTAAGACACAGCTGGTGATCGGGATCGGATGTACAGGCGGAAAGCACCGGTCGGTAACGTTGGCGAATGAATTATATGAAGCATTGAGTAAGAATGATAATTATGGTATCCGTATCGAACACCGTGATATTGGAAAGGATGCTGTCACCAAAGCGAGGTAGAAAGTCAGATGTCATTCTCGGGAAAAGTAAAAGAAGAATTATTGGAACATTATGCCAGAGCAAGACACTGTGATATTGCGGAATTGTCTGCAATTGTTCATATGTGCGGAGCATTTGGATCGGGATACAAAGGAGTGTGCTGTCTTAAAGTACATACGGAAAATCTCGGGGTCGCAAGAAAATGCTTTACATTGTTGGAAAAAACGTTTAATATAAAGAATGATATCGTAGTCCGCAGAAATGCAGGAAAAGATAATTACAGTTATTACATTTATGCAAAAGGTGAAGAACTAATGGCGATCCGTGACACGATCGTACAGGCAGTCTGTTGTAAGAGAGCATATATCAGGGGAGCATTTATAGCATCGGGGTCTATGAGTGATCCAAGTAAGTCCTATCATTTTGAAATTGTCTGCAATGATGAGAATCAGGCAGAACATCTGAAAGAGATGATGAACAGTTTTGGCGTGGATGCCAAGATCGTTCAGCGTAAAAGAACATATGTGGTATATCTGAAAGAAGGGTCACAGATTGTAGATATACTGAATGTGATGGAAGCACATGTGGCTCTGATGGAACTGGAGAATGTACGTATTGTGAAAGAGATGCGCAATTCAGTGAACCGTAAAGTAAATTGTGAGACGGCTAATATTAATAAAACCGTATCTGCTGCAGTAAGGCAGATGGAGGATATTACATATATCAGAGATCAGATCGGTTTTGATAAGCTGCCGGAGGGATTAAGAGACGTTGCCCTTACGCGTCTGGCGTATCCGGAAGCAGCTTTGAAAGAACTGGGTCAACTGATGGCAAGCCCGCTTGGTAAATCAGGGGTTAATCATCGACTCAGGAAGTTAAGTGAAATAGCACAAGGGTTAAGGGAACAGCAAGGAGGAGCAAGTCGTTATGATTAGAAAGCCTGTTACCATTCAGAATAATATGGACATGGAAGACCGTCCGGTGGCTCATCTCGTACAGGAAGCAAGCCAGTATGCGAGCCAGGTATATATTGTGATGGGAAGTAAAAAGATTAACGCAAAGAGTATTATGGGAATGATGAGTCTGAAACTTCAGAAAGGCGAAGATGTTACAATTGTAGCGGACGGTCAGGATGAAGAAGCAGCCGTAAGTGGCGTGGCAACATTTTTAGGTGCATAACAATAATACAGGGAATATCCGGATGATGTGAGATAAAGGGGCCGTTGTGATGAGAGTTACAATAGCCTCTTCATTATTAAATTAAGAATTATATGAAAGATAAGGGAGGATGCATATTTTATGAAGCGTTTGCTTTTTATCTACAATCCACATGCGGGAAAAGAACTTTTAAAACCGAAGCTTGCAGATGTGATTGATATCTTTGTGAAAGCCGGCTATGAGGTTGTGGCATATCCGACGCAGGCGTATCGTGATGCGTATAAGAAAATTAAGAAATATGATTCCAGTGAATACGATCTGATCGTGTGCAGCGGAGGAGACGGAACGCTTGACGAGGTCGTAACCGGTATGATGAAACGCGACAGGGATAAGCGGGAGCCGATCGGATATATTCCGACCGGTACAACAAATGACTTCGCAAGCAGCCTTCATATTCCGAGAGGATTACTGGAGGCGGCAGACAATGCAGTAAATGGGGAAGTATTTGCCTGTGATGCCGGAAGATTTAATGATGATATTTTTGTCTATATTGCGGCATTCGGACTGTTTACAGATGTATCTTACCAGACAAAACAGTCTATGAAGAATGTTCTGGGACATCTAGCGTATGTGCTGGAAGGAGCGAAACGTCTGTTCAATATTCCTTCATATAAGGTGAAGGTGACACATGATGATGAAGTGATCGAAGATGAATTCGTATATGGAATGGTTACAAATTCCAGATCCGTCGGAGGATTCCGTAATCTGATCGGAAAACAGGTCGGATTCGATGACGGGGTTTTTGAAGTGACATTGATCAAGACACCTAAGAATCCGATAGAATTGCAGGAAATCATCGCTGCATTGATGATCGAGCAGATGGATTCCAAGTATATGTATACGTTCAAGAGTGGACGGATCATGTTCGAATCTATAGAGGAGATACCATGGACGCTGGATGGGGAATTCGGCGGCGAACACGATGAAGTTGTGGTCGAGAACCTGAATAAAGAGCTTCAGATCATGGTTCCGGGAACGCATGAAGAAGACTAAAAATCCATGAATTGTAGAAAAATCCAAAAAATTTAAAAAAATTAAAAAAAGTACTTGCCTTTTTGCAAAATCCTTGCTATACTAGGCAAGTACCAAACGAATGGCTCCGTGGTCAAGCGGTCAAGACGCTAGCCTCTCACGCTGGAATCAGGGGTTCGATTCCCCTCGGAGTCACTGAGATCTGCAGATTCTTCTGCAGATCTTTTTTTATCAAAGGGTTCAAAACAAGTCTGTTAAAAGTCCATTATTAATTTCATAGATATAATCTATAAGCAATCTTTTATATAAAAAAAAACAATTTCAATAAGCAGATAATAAATGATACTATGGAAGAAGTCGGAAAGGAATAGGAATTATGAAAGATCTTTTGATAGTATCTCATTGCATTTTGAATCATGCGGCAAAGGTGGAACAGGATGAAGCGGAACTGGCCGGAGAATATAAGATCCGGGAAGAGTTGCTGCAGCTTGTTTTAAAAAAAGATGTACAGTTATTTCAAATGCCCTGTCCAGAGTTTATCATGTATGGGTCTCAGAGATGGGGGCATGTAAAGAATCAGTTTCAACATCCATTTTATATTGAACAATGCCGGCAGATTCTTGAACCGGTTTTATTTCAGTTGCAAGAATATGCGCAGCATGTGGAAAAATTCCGCATTTTGGGGATTGTTTCGGTAGAAGGCAGTCCGAACTGTGGATATCATCTTACCTGCGAAGGAGAATGGAAGG
>OLOX01003715.1_pt1 | contig 11179 bp, 10 predicted proteins | sample 1672091 | NCBI WGS metagenome assembly OLOX01 (sample SAMEA3136644, study PRJEB25190) | human gut metagenome | reverse complement strand
TTTAATTGACGCTGAAACCGCTGAACAAGAGGCAGAACAAGCGGCTGCTGCTTCCGCTGCTGCTTCTTCCTCTGAATAATGGGTATTCTTGGTTCAATCGCTGGAGGTCTCCTTGGTATTGGCTCTTCTGCTATTCAGAATTCGCAGAATAGACAAAATGTCAGGGAAACTAACCAGATGAACTATAAGATAAATCAGATGAACAATCAGTTCAACGAGCGTATGGCAATGCAGCAGCGCGATTTTCAGGAAAGTATGTGGAACAAAGAAAACGCATATAATACTGCATCCGCGCAACGTCAACGTCTCGAGGAAGCTGGTTTAAATCCTTATCTGATGATGAACGGAGGTTCAGCTGGTACTGCTCAATCTGTAGGTCCTGGTACTGCTGCTTCTTCTGCTGGCTCTGCTGTTATGCAGCCTTTCCAGTCAGACTTTTCAGGTATCCAGCAAGCTATTGGTTCTGTTTTTCAATCCCAGGTTCAGCAGGCACAGGTTTCTCAGTTACAAGGACAGAAAAACCTTGCTGATGCCCAAGCTATGCAGGCTCTTTCGAATGTCGATTGGTCGAAGATGACTAAAGAGACTCGTGAATATTTGAAGGCTACCGGTCTTGCCCGTGCCCGGCTTGGTTATTCCAAGGAAATGCAGGAGCTTGATAATATGGCTTTTGCAGGTCGTCTTCTTCAGGCGCAAGGAACTTCTCAATTGCTTGATGCTGAAGCAAAGACTGTCCTTAACAGATATCTTGACCAGCAGCAGCAGGCCGATTTGAATGTTAAGGCTTCTGAGTATTATAATCAAATGTCTCATGGACATTTGAATTACAATCAGGCTAAAAAGGTCCTTGCTGATGAGGTCTTGACATATGCTCGTGCTAAAGGTCAAAAGCTTAGCAACAAGGTTGCTGAAGCTACTGCTGATTCTTTAATTCGTGCGTCGAACGCTACTAATCATTCGAATGCCGAATTTGAGCTTGAAGCTGCTAAATTTAATCGTGAACGTGCTCGTTCTCGTAGTATTGAGGATTGGTACCGTGCTCGTAATGAAGGTAAGAAATATCAGTATTATGATACTGACAAAATTGTTCAATATGGTACTTCTATTGGTAATACTGTAGGAAACTTCTTACCCTGGTAGTAGCTTTTTGTTTATTGTGTGTTTACCCAGTTCGTAGTGATTACGCGCTGGGTTTTACTGTTTGTAGCAATAGTAACTTTTGGCAACCACGCATAGCGTGGTTATACACCCCCTGAATTTCGGGAGACCCCGTCGACTGAAATTAGAGCCGTTAGGCTATAGTACTGCCATCCCTAAAGCTTGACGTTTGCTACGCGTATGCAATCTTCCTTAAAGCCTCTCTTTTCCGTCGCTGCTATACCCCTTAAATATAAATTGGTGAAACCTACATGAGTTTGCCCAACGGGAAAGCGATTTACCTCATCGCTTTCAGTCTCCCTCTTGTCTTATATACGCAAACTCACAGACTAGCCTGTCACCCACCCAACTTGTTGTTTATTTATGTTAATGTTTTATGTTGACATTTGTTTTTTTCAAATTTTTATTTCTATCTTTGCTTTGTCTTTAAAAACAATGTCTAACTTAACTTTTAAATTTATGGAAAAGTATTATTTGTGTTCCATTCAATCAAAGGTAAATCCTAACCAGAACGAAACTGTTCTTGTATCCGTTGATGAAGTTTCTGCATTCGTTTCTTCAAATCTTCGTCCGGATTGTGTTCTTATCATTTCTCATTGTTCAACATTTAAAGCTATTCCTGATGAAAAGTGAAACTAAATCTAAAATTTGGTCTGCAATTATTGCAGCTGCTGTCAGTCTTCTTACGTCTATTGCTCAAATATTTTCGTAAGCGATGAATCCGGAATTAATGAATTTTGTTGAGTGGCTTTTACGTCGGAATATTCATTTTACTGTTACTTCCGCTTTTCGTACTGAAGAACAGAATGATGCGTGTAGCGGCTCTAAAACTTCTCAACATCTGACCGGTGATGCTATTGACCTAAAGCCTGTCGATTCTCTTGTTGACGGCTTCATCTTGAAAATTAAAGGTTCTCCTTTTAAATTTGACCAGATTATAAAATATCGCACATTTGTTCATGTTTCTTTTGCTCGTGGTCGTAAGCCTCGTCAAATGGAACTTGATTTTACCAATAAAAAAAGGAATGATTACTAAGGAATTGCAGAATAAGTTGATAACTCGTTGTCAGAACCCTCGTACGGTTGTCAATAAGTATACACATGAACCCGTTGTTGTTTCTTGTGGTACTTGTCCTTCATGTGTTCTACGCCGTTCCGGTATTCAGACAAACTTACTTACTGCTTATTCTGCTCAATTCCGTTATGTATATTTTGTTACTCTTACTTATGCTCCTTGCTTTCTTCCTACTTTGGAGGTTTCGATTATTGAAACTTGTACAGACGATATTGCAGATGTGTCCTGCTTTCCCGATATTAATGACTTGGACCCTTGTGACAATAATCGTTATTTGTTTGGTTTTCGTAGCGTTCCTCGCTCCGCTTCTATCAAGTTGAAGAATTCTACTGTTGAGCGTATTTTTAAGGACCCTGAGGTTCGGTTTTCTTATCCTATGCGCCCTAAGGAGCTTCTCTCTATTCTGGGTAAGATTAACCATAATGTTCCGAATAGGATTCCTTACATCTGTAATCGTGACCTTGATTTATTTTTGAAACGTTTAAGAAGTTACTACCCTTATGAGAAATTACGTTACTACGCTGTATCAGAATATGGGCCAACGAGTTATCGCCCGCATTGGCATCTGTTATTGTTTTCCAATTCCGAACATTTCTCGGAAACTGTTCTTGAAAATGTATCTAAGGCTTGGTCTTATGGCCGTTGTGATGCGTCACTCTCGAGAGGATTCGCAGCACCTTATGTTGCGTCGTATGTTAATAGCTTTGTCGCTTTACCCTCTTTTTATACGGAGATGCCAAGATTTTTGCGACCAAAATCCTTCCACTCCATTGGATTTACAGAGTCAAATCTCTTCCCTCGAAAGGTGCGAATATCCGAAATTGATAAAGTTACCGATAAGTGTCTTAATGGAGTACGCGTTGAACGGGATGGCTACTTTCGGATTCTTAAACCTTCGCGGCCGTATCTCCTTCGATTATTCCCCCGATTTTCAGACGCTATTCGTAAATCTCCATCGAGTATTTATCAGTTATTATCTGCTGCGTTTACAGCGCCCGCACGAGTCATTCGTAGCGGATGTTCTGATTTGAGTTGTGACCCTTTTAATGAGTCTTCTAAGCAAAGTATACTATCTTTTTGTAAACAATATTTAAATTATGTAGATAGTTATGGAAAAAGAAATGACGAACGAAATTTACTCTCACCTAAAGAGAATCTGCCGCATAGTGATATTCTCATTTTGTCTGAATGTCGTTTGTACGATGGTGTTGATTTGGAAGCTTCTCATCGTCTCTCCCGCGTATACCGATTTTTTCTCGGAATTTCGAAATTTTTTCGAACATATTCTTCAAGTGGAAGCACAGAGTTCTTCTTATTCAAAGGCTCTTCAGGAGGAGTTTACTTTGGTCGAGAAAGATTCTTACGAATAATTTCTGAAAAAATAGTTACTTTTTGGAATCGTTATGATTATATGCGTCTTGTAGATTTTTACCAAACCTTGGAAGCTTCTAATGATACGGATTTGGTAGATTTTGAAATTCGTAATTATTCTTTTCGTTATAACAGGCCTCCTGATAATGAGGAAACTCCTTACCATGAAATTCCTCTTGTTCGTCGTTTGGCTGCTGCGGCATTGATTAAATGTCGAGATAAGGTCAAACACAAGAGAGTTAACGATATGTTTGGTATCTTTTCTTGTCAGGATGAGCCTGTCAATGTTTAATTCTTAAATTTTTTTTTATGGCTTCTTACATTGGTATGTCCAATCTCCAGAACCACCCGCATCGTTCTGGATTTGATATTGGACGCAAAAATGCATTTACTGCGAAAGTTGGTGAGCTTCTTCCCGTTTATTGGGATATTTCTATGCCTGGAGACAAGTATAGATTTAATGTTGAATACTTTACCCGTACTCAACCCGTTGAAACCTCTGCTTACACCCGTCTGCGTGAATACTTTGATTTTTACGCTGTGCCGTTACGTCTTCTTTGGAAATCAGCTCCGGCTGTGTTGACACAAATGCAGGATATCAATCAGATTCAAGCTTTGTCTTTGACACAAAACCTTTCTCTTGGTACATATTTACCTTCTTTATCTTTGCAGTATATCTCTACTTGTTTGAATCGTATTAATGGTGGCAGTTATAACCCTTCCGATTCTTCGTCTTATAAGAATCTGTTTGGTTTTTCTCGTGGTGATTTATCTTATAAACTTTTGTCTTATTTGGGTTATGGTAATGTCATTTCTTCTGCTCCTTCTTCCTCTTCTCGTTGGTGGTCTACTTCTTTGCTGAATTCTGGTTCCGCTTCTCTTTATTCCCAGCAATATATTCAGAATAATTATGTAAATTTATTTCCTATTCTTACTTATCAGAAGATTTATCAGGATTTTTTCCGTTGGTCTCAATGGGAAAAATCAAATCCTTCATCTTATAACGTTGATTATTTCACTGGAGTATCTCCTTCTTTGACTTCTTCTCTTCCTTCTGCTTCTGATAATTATTGGAAATCTGATACAATGTTTGACCTCAAATATTGTAATTGGAACAAAGATATGCTAATGGGTGTTCTTCCGAACTCTCAGTTTGGTGATGTCGCTGTCCTTGGTATTGATACTCCAGGAGATTCCGATGTCGTTTTGGGCGTTGACCCACATAAGAGTACTTTGGGTGTTGCCTCTGCTGTTTCTTCTAATACTTCGCCGGTTCCTCTTTTTGCCCTTCAGGCTTCTACTTCTAATACTGTGCCTGTAGGTTCTAAGATTCATGTTGATTTATCAACTCTTAAATCTCAATTCACCGTTCTTGCTCTTCGTCAAGCTGAGGCCCTTCAACGTTGGAAAGAAATAAGTCAATCCGGTGATAGTGATTATCGAGAACAGATTCGTAAACACTTTGGTGTGAACTTGCCCCAATCTCTTTCCAATATGTGTACTTATATTGGTGGTATTTCTCGTAATCTTGATATCAGTGAAGTTGTTAATAATAACCTTGCTGCAGAAGGAGATACTGCTGTTATTGCTGGTAAGGGTGTTGGTACCGGTAATGGCACGTTTGAGTATACTACAGATGAACATTGTGTCGTTATGTGTATTTATCATGCCGTTCCTCTTCTTGATTACACTCTTACTGGTCAAGATGGTCAATTGTTGGTTACGGATGCCGAGTCTCTCCCAATTCCTGAGTTTGATAATATTGGCATGGAAGTTCTTCCTATGGTACAGATTTTCAATTCTCCGAAAGCTTCTATCGTTAATTTGTTTAATGCCGGTTATAATCCTCGTTATTTCAATTGGAAAACCAAGCTTGATGTTATTAACGGTGCATTTACTACTACCCTTAAATCTTGGGTATCTCCTGTTACTGAGTCTCTTCTTTCCGGATGGTTTGGTTTCGGATACAATGAGGATAATGTTAATACAAATAACAAGGTTGTTTTGAACTATAAGTTCTTTAAGGTTAATCCTTCTGTTCTTGACCCTATTTTTGGTGTTCCTGCCGTTGATTACTACCAACTGCTGTATTCTCGGTGTGGCTATCCTTGTTATCCAAAAAGATTATGATTTGCTGACGGGAGTGGTTTATGCATTCTCCACGGCACTTGGTTTCGGCTTGGCACTGACACTGTTTGCAGGCCTGCGCGAGCAAATGAGCCTGGTTAGTGTACCGAAAGGTATGCAGGGTACTCCGATAGCTTTGATTACTGCCGGACTGCTGGCAATGGCATTCATGGGCTTTTCGGGGGTTGTGAAGATTTAAAGAAGAAAAACCGGAAATAAAGTGGAAGGGGGATAAACTAAAATTTATCCCCCTTTTTCTGTTTTTATTAATTTATTTCCTTACATTTGTGGCGTATTGATAACCTAAAAGCTAAATTATCTATATTTAATATGAAAGGGAAAATCTTAGTTACGGGTGGAACCGGTTATATTGGTTCTCACACGGTGGTGGAACTTCAAAACGCAGGTTATGAAGTTGTTATTATTGATAATTTGTCAAACTCCAGCGCAGATGTTGTAGATAACATAGAGAAGGTATCGGGCATCCGCCCTGCATTCGAGGAATTGGATTGCTTGGATTATGCCGGTCTTGACGCTGTGTTTACCAAATATAAAGGCATTAAAGCCATCATTCACTTTGCGGCCAGCAAGGCTGTGGGTGAATCTGTCCAGAAACCGTTGCTTTACTATCGTAATAACCTGGTTTCACTGATAAACCTGCTGGAATTGATGCCGAAGCATGGAGTGGAAGGTATCGTATTCTCTTCTTCCTGCACAGTTTACGGCCAGCCGGACGAACTTCCGGTAACGGAAAAGGCACCTATTAAGAAAGCTGAGTCTCCGTATGGAAACACGAAGCAAATCAATGAAGAGATTGTACGTGATACGGTTGCTTCCGGTGCTCCGATAAACGCCATCTTGTTGCGTTACTTCAACCCGATAGGTGCACACCCCACAGCATTGCTGGGAGAGTTGCCTAACGGTGTACCGCAGAACTTGATTCCTTATCTTACCCAGACCGCTATCGGCATCCGTGAGAAACTGAGCGTGTTTGGTGACGATTATGATACTCCCGACGGTTCTTGTATCCGCGACTTCGTCAATGTAGTCGATTTGGCCAAAGCACACGTAGTGGCTATCCGCCGTATCTTGGAGAACAAGCAGAAGGAAAAAGTGGAAGTATTCAATATCGGTACAGGTCGTGGACTTTCCGTATTGGAACTGATTAATGCTTTCGAAAAGGCTACCGGTGTAAAACTGAACTATCAGATAGTAGGTCGGCGTGCCGGTGATATTGAGAAGGTATGGGCAAACCCGGAATTGGCAAACAATGAACTGGGTTGGAAGGCAGAAACAAGTATTGAAGATACTTTACTTTCTGCATGGAAATGGCAGTTGAAGCTTCGTGAAAGAGGTATTCAATGACAAACTTTGAATTTGTGTTTTTTAACAAATAGGCAATAAACAAATGCCTCCCCGCATTTGTTTATAATGTGCAAATCAGCCTGAAGCTGTTTATGTATATGTGAATATCCGTAACTAGTACGTATGCCTCCCCGGCATAGACAGGTAAGATTGCATAGTAGTTTTGTCGTGTTTTATTTTGTGTTTGTGTTGTGAATAAGCCTTGTCGAGAGACAAGGCTTATTTTTTGTATATTATATACAGAATCTCTGTTGTCAATTCAGTGTTTTTTCATAAGATGGGTGGGCAATTCCTTTTTCTTGCTAATTGTTAACTGACGTTATCATGTCTGTAACAATTTGTTCCAATTGTAGTATTAATCGTTCAAAATAGTCTTTTTTGTTCAAAAAATGCTATACACGGTAACAACTACATGCAAATTGTTTATACATTTGCGTTGTTGTTTATGTAACTATTGGGATGAACAAACCATAGCTGACAAACGTTAATAGGTACGAGTACATAGCTGATGAAAGACGCGACTTGGCTGACTTGTTAATGAGGATACACGCGACTTACAACTTAGTATTGGGAAAAATAATTAAGGAAATATAGAATAAAAAGATTGCTTATGTCACAGATTGTCGGACATATCTCACAGGTAATCGGGCCTGTAGTAGACGTCTATTTCGAAGGAACGGAGGCAGAAATGATGTTGCCGAGTATTCACGACGCACTGGAAATAAAAAGGTCGAACGGCAAAAGACTGATTGTAGAGGTACAGCAGCACATTGGTGAAAACACGGTGCGTACTGTTGCTATGGACAGTACGGACGGCCTGCAGAGAGGAATGACAGTGCATCCGCTGGGAGGCCCCATCACCATGCCGATAGGTACACAAATCAAAGGCCGCCTGATGAACGTAGTGGGCGACTCTATCGACGGCATGAAGGAGTTGGACCGTACCGGTGCTTATCCCATCCATCGCGACCCCCCTAAGTTTGAAGATTTGACTACCGTACAAGAGGTGCTTTATACAGGCATCAAGGTTATCGACTTGCTGGAACCATATAGCAAGGGCGGTAAAATCGGTCTGTTTGGTGGCGCCGGTGTAGGCAAGACGGTGCTTATCCAAGAGCTCATTAATAATATTGCGAAGAAGCAGCACGGCTTCTCTGTGTTTGCCGGTGTAGGAGAACGTACACGTGAAGGCAACGACCTGCTGAGAGAAATGATTGAATCCGGTGTTATCCGTTACGGAGAAGAATTCAAGAAAGGTATGGAGGAAGGCCATTGGGATTTGTCCAAAGTAGATTATGACGAAGTGGCCAAATCACAAGTGTCTTTGATATTCGGTCAGATGAACGAACCTCCCGGTGCGCGTCAGTCCGTGGCATTGTCTGGGTTGACGGTGGCCGAGTCCTTCCGTGACATGGGAGCGGAGACGGACGGTCCGCGTGACATTCTGTTCTTCATTGATAATATCTTCCGTTTCACCCAAGCCGGTTCCGAGGTTTCGGCCTTGCTGGGCCGTATGCCTTCTGCCGTAGGCTATCAGCCGACACTGGCAACGGAAATGGGTGCCATGCAGGAGCGTATTACCTCTACAAGAAACGGCTCCATCACTTCCGTGCAGGCTGTATATGTGCCTGCCGATGACTTGACGGACCCGGCACCTGCCACAACGTTTACCCACCTCGATGCCACCACGGTGTTGAGTCGTAAGATTACTGAACTTGGTATTTATCCTGCTGTGGACCCGTTGGAATCTACTTCACGCATTCTCGACCCACACATCGTGGGGGTAGAACACTACGAAGTGGCACAACGTGTAAAACAAATATTGCAGCGCAACAAGGAATTGCAAGACATTATCTCCATCCTTGGTATGGAGGAACTCTCTGATGCCGACCGTACGTTGGTGAACCGTGCACGTCGTGTGCAGCGTTTCCTTTCACAGCCGTTTGCCGTTGCCGAGCAGTTTACGGGTGTCCCAGGTACAATGGTTTCCATTGAGGACACTATCAAAGGCTTCAAGATGATTCTTGACGGGGAGGTGGACTACCTGCCCGAACCTGCTTTCTTGAATGTGGGAACCATTGAAGAAGCCATTGAGAAGGGTAAGAAACTACTGGAGCAGGCAGGGGGAAAAACGATTAAAAATTAAAAGTCTGGGAGCTTTGATGATGAAAAAGTTGCATTTGAATATTGTTTCACCGGAGAAGGAACTCTTCAACGGGGAAGTGGAAAGTGTTACATTGCCGGGCACTATGGGCTCTTTTTCTATCCTGCCGCAGCATGCACCGATTGTATCATCGTTGGGAACGGGGAAATTGATTTACGCAACGGACGGTGAGGAACATGAGTTGGATATTCAAAGCGGATTCGTGGAGATGAGTAACGGAAGGGTTGCCGTCTGTATAGAACAGCAATAGGCTATTAAAAAATTAAAAATTAAAAAATAGAGGTTGTTAGCGTGACTATTACTAAGAGAAACTACTTATTGCATACAGCGCTCTTGACGGTATTGATAGGAATTGTAGGCGGTTGGGCGTATTTTTCGATAAATCCGCATCACTATTTCGGCGGTTATCCGCTGATTCCGCTTTTCTTCTTTGTTTTCGGAGTATTCATGATTAATATGACCGAAAGCTGCCGTCACCGGATGCCGGGACGAATGTTGCAGATTTATCTGCTGATGCGTGTGATGAGAATGCTGGTCTCCATGATTGTGATGCTGGTTTATTGCGTTGCAGTACGTGAGGAAGCCAGGGCGTTTTTGTTGACGTTTATAGCCAACTATCTGATATATTTGATTTATGATTCCTGGTTCTTCTTCACTTTTGAGGCGAATCGGAAACTGAAAAAGAAAAGTAACAATGAAAAGATTGCGTAACATACTGACTGTAGTTCTGCTGGCACTGGGCATGTTGCTACCCGCCACGGTGCGGGCCGAGAATACGGTGGACGTGAAGGAGATTGTCTTCGGGCATATCGGCGATTCTTACGAATGGCACATCACGACGTGGGGCGAAACTCACGTTACGATTCCTTTGCCGGTAATAGTGCATAGCTCTACCACCGGATGGCATGCCTTTCTATCCTCACGTCTGGAGGAGAACGGTGGAAGTTATGAAGGCTTTTCCATCGCTCCCGCAGGAAGCAAGTACGAAGGCAAGCTGGTGGAGTATGATGCCACCGGAAACGAAATACGCCCGTTGGACATCTCCATCACGAAGGTGACACTGGCTTTGCTCATCAACAGCGCATTGCTGCTTCTCATCATTTTGAGTGTGGCGCACTGGTATCGCAAGCACCCGCAGGGAAGTGCCGCTCCCGGTGGTTTCATCGGGTTTATGGAGATGTTTATCATGATGGTGAACGATGATATTATAAAGAGCTGTGTCGGTCCGAAGTACCGTAAATTCGCACCTTACTTGCTGACGGCCTTCTTCTTTATTTTCATCAACAACATTATGGGGCTGATTCCTTTCTTTCCCGGAGGGGCCAACGTGACGGGAAATATAGCCATTACGATGGTATTGGCCATCTGTACTTTCTTGGCCGTGAATATCTTTGGAACCAAGACTTATTGGAAAGATATCTTTTGGCCGGATGTGCCCTGGTGGCTGAAGGTACCGGTCCCCATGATGCCGTTTATCGAGTTCTTCGGTATTTTCACCAAACCGTTTGCTTTGATGATACGTCTTTTTGCCAATATGCTGGCAGGGCACATGGCAATGCTGGTGCTTACCTGCCTGATATTCATCTCGGCCAGTATGGGACCTGCTTTGAACGGAACGCTGACCGTGGCATCGGTGTTGTTCAATATCTTTATGAATGCACTTGAGTTGTTGGTTGCCTTTATCCAGGCATATGTGTTCACCATGCTGTCAGCCGTGTTCATCGGTCTGGCGCAGGAAGAGCATAAGGAGAAGGCGGTGAAGTGATACGATTATTGGGAATATTAATAAAAATAACCATTTAAAAACTGAAAGTTATGTTACTATCTGTATTATTGCAAGCTGCTGCGGCAGGTGTTGGAGTTAGTAAATTGGGCGCTGCCCTGGGTGCTGGTTTGGCTGTTATCGGTGCAGGTATGGG
>OLOX01003712.1_pt1 | contig 11186 bp, 6 predicted proteins | sample 1672091 | NCBI WGS metagenome assembly OLOX01 (sample SAMEA3136644, study PRJEB25190) | human gut metagenome | reverse complement strand
GCAAGAAAACTGATGCGACCATTCTCTTCAAGAATCGCCGTCTGTAATTCCTTCAAATCAAAAAATCCATTTAAACGGCATTGCACAAGAAATTCGGACAGATCAATATGTCCTTTCTTAAAATTTCCTTCATATAAATGCCCATCATTAAACAAAATATAAGGCGAACCAGAAATAAAATGCCGTATCTTCATATTTTTTCCCGTAATAAAAGCAAGAAAAGCCGTTAGTAGCCCATAAACAATCATAGCTGTAAGCGGTTCTAAAAAACTCGAATCAGGAGCTGTAGCCATTTCAGCAGCAATCGAACCAATTGTGATACCACTAATATAGTCAAACATGCTCATCTCTGACATTTGTCGATAACCGATTAATTTTGTCAGAAGAAAAAGGACAACTAGAGAAAAAACAGACAGAAAAATAACATATAAAATATCCATAAAACCTCCTTGGAGAATTTGTGCTTTGGGGCTGGCTAAAGAGACGAACCTTCCAGCATACTATATGGTATTTACTCTGTAGTCGTTGCGCGCAAAATGCCTTTAGGGCATCTTGCACTTGCTCCGAAACCGTAAATGCCATATAGTATGCCAAAAAGTTCTGACTTTGGCATGTTGCAAAGCAGAAATTCTAGTTGTGTGAAATGCAACAGCAAATTTGAGTACTACTTAAGTTCTAATTAAGATGTGAAATTGAGGTAAAAAATATACATTTTACGGTAGAAAATTTTCGTGGTAAAATGTTTATCAAATGAAAGAAAATATGTCTTTTTAAAAATAGTCTATTTATTTTATTACTGTAGGAAAATGTGGATAATACGAAATTTAAGATGCCATTACCTTCAGAATACAATTACAAATAGCGAAAAAATTTTTGATACCAATAGTATAAATCACTTTACTAATATTGCAAAAGTGTTGAGAGGAGGAGTTTCAGAGCTAATAGGTAATTACGAATATTTGCGCATATTGCCACAGCCTAGTGAAGTCAAAACCTTTGGGATGGTAATGATTCGCAATTGCTTTACTAATGTTATAAAAGTATTTAAGGGAGGAGTTTCATACCAAACAGGCAAATACGAATATTTGCACATATTGCCACAGCCTGGTGAAGTTAAAAACTTTGGGATGGCAACGATTCGTAATTGCCTGTTTGGTATGAAACTCCGGTCTAAATATTTTAGAAAGGAGTATATTTTGAGCAAAAATTACAGAGCAGAACTCGTTGGTCTTTTTGGTAACCCAGTAGATGAAAATCCTACCGGCCCCATGATGGAGGCAGGTTTTGCAGCACAAGGATTAAATTACAGATACATTACCATGAAGGTAGAAAAGGAAAACTTAAAAGATGCAATTGCAGGAATACGTGCCATTGGCATGAGAGGATTGAATCTTACGATTCCACACAAGATTGCAGTCATTCCATTTCTGGATGAACTTTCTCCAGCGGCAAAGATTATTGGAGCAGTAAACTCCATTCGTGTACAGGATGGGCAACTCATTGGGGAAAATACTGATGGAAAAGGCTTTGTCACATCATTAATGGAGACAGGGATAGAACTAAATGGACGGATAATAACTGTACTTGGAAGCGGCGGCGCAGCAAGAGCAGTAGCTGTAGAATGTGCGATTTCAGGAGCGGAAACAGTTAATATTGTTGCTCGCAATGAAGAAAGAGGTAAAGAACTTGCCGATTTAATTTCTGAAAAAACAGAAGCGCAGGGAGTTTATTTTACATGGAAAGGAAGCGTACCTATTCCAGAAGGCACAGAAGTTCTCGTGAACTGTACTAATGTGGGGCTTTATCCTGATGAAAATAAACCAGATATAACATATGAAGATATCAGGAAGAACATGACGGTATGCGATGTTGTATTTAATCCACCAGAAACAAAGTTCTTAAAAGAGGCGAAAGCTCGCGGAGCAGCTACCGTCAACGGACTTGGTATGTTAGTAAACCAGGCAGCATTAAATTATTGTCTCTGGACAGAAAATATGGCACCGAAAGATATGATGAAAGAAGCACTTTTACGAGAGTTTAATTTGGAAAATGAAACTGTACAGGAAGAGAAAACTATACAGAAAAATATAGCGATACAGGAAAAGGTAACAAAAGATACAGTAAAAAATATGAAAACAGATATAACAGATACAGTCAATATAATGGAAAATACTAGGAGAACCCCAGGGCGTTTTCAGGCAACACAAGGAGAAGAGAATATCATGGATGAACAAGACAGAAAACTAATAGAAAAAATGATGGAATATTACGCCGGAGACCCCAAAAGAGTACAGCATTTTCTCAAAGTCTACGAATTTGCAAAATTAATTGGTGAGTCAGAATCCCTTGATACGGAAACAATGCATATCCTCCGAACCGCAGCGATTGTTCATGACATCGGAATAAAAATAAGCGAAGAAAAATACGGAAGTTCCAATGGAAAATATCAGGAAAAAGAAGGCCCTGCAGTAGCAGAACCGATGTTGCTTGCACTGGGATATGATGAAGCGGTCATCGACCGGGTACTTTTCCTTATTGCCCACCACCATACATATAACGAGATAGAAGGACTAGACTACCAAATCCTTGTGGAAGCTGATTTCTTAGTAAATCTCTTTGAAGACGGAAGCAACAGGGAAGCAGCCCAAAAAGTACAGAAAAATATTTTTAAAACCAACACCGGAACGAAATATCTTTCTGACTTATTCCTTAATTAAATAGTAATTCAATTGACAGTTTTCCCTCTTTGGTATATGATAAGTTTACATTATTTTACTTGCTAAAGGGCAGATGCCCGATAAAGGAGGAAACATGGTTTTTGGAGTAATTTTAGCCGGAGGAATCGGCAGCAGAATGGGAAATGTTGAGAAACCAAAGCAGTATCTTAGCGTTGGTGGCAAGCCGATCATTCTTCATACATTAGAGAAGTTTTATGTGAACAGTAAGTTTGAGAAGTTAATCGTACTTTGCCCTTCTCAGTGGATTAATCATACGAAGAATCTGGTTAAGAAGAACTTTAATGATTCTAGTAAGATTGTAGTGATTGAGGGTGGTTCTACCCGTAATGAGACAATCATGAATTCTATTCGTTACATTGAAAAAGAATATGGTCTGGATGATGATACGATTATCGTAACACACGATTCTGTTCGTCCATTCCTTACCTATCGTATTATTGAAGATAACATTCGTTATGCGCAGGAATACGGTGCCTGTGATACCGTTATCCCAGCCTCCGATACTATTGTAGAAAGTGCAGGACATGAGATTATCAGTAACATTCCTGACCGTTCTATTATGTATCAGGGACAGACACCGCAGTCTTTTAAGGCAAAGAAGTTAAAAGAGCTTTACGAGGGACTGACAGAAGAAGAAAAAGAGATTCTTACAGATGCCTGCAAGATTTTCGTTATCAAGGGGCAGGACGTACATTTAGTAGAGGGAGAAGTTTTTAATATCAAGATCACTTATCCATATGACTTGCGAGTTGCTGAAACTTTGATTAAAGGAGAAGAGAAATAATGTTAAATACAGTGTATCGTCTGGTAGCACCCAGGAGATTTGAAGTAGCATTTAACGATATTGATTTAAATAGTGATAAGGTAGTTGTGCGTCCAACGCATTTATCTATCTGTCATGCAGACCAGCGTTATTATCAGGGAACACGTCCGGCGGATGTTATGGCAAAGAAGCTGCCGATGGCTCTGATTCATGAGGCGATTGGTGATGTGGTGTATGATGCGACAGGAGAATTCAAGCCGGGTGAACTTGTTGTTATGATTCCGAATACACCAGTGGAGAAGGACGATGTTATCGCTGAAAATTATCTGAGAAGTTCCAAGTTCCGTGCAAGCGGTTTTGATGGATTTATGCAGGATAATGTCGCTTTAGACAGAGACAGACTGGTGCGTTTACCGCAGGATATTGATCGAACTGTAGCTGCATTCACAGAGATTGTCAGTGTTAGTGTACATGCCCTTCGTCGTTTTGAACGTTTTACTCACGCGAGGAAGAATGTTGTAGGTATCTGGGGAGATGGTAACTTAGGTTACATTACCGCAGTATTTTTCCACTATATGCATCCAGATACCAAGCTGGTTATCTTTGGAACGAATGAAGATAAGCTGAGTGGTTTTACTTTTGCCGATGAGACCCATCTTGTATGGGAGATTCCGGAAGACCTTAAGGTTGACCATGCGATTGAGTGTGTAGGTGGTGACGCTTCTCAGAAAGCAATTGATCAGATGATTGATATTATCCAGCCAGAAGGAACAATTGCCCTTCTTGGGGTATCAGAATATGCGGTTCCAATCAATACCCGTATGGTATTAGAGAAGGGGCTTCATCTTTATGGAAGCAGCCGAAGTGGAAGAGCCGATTTTGAGAAAACAGTTGAATTATATCAGGAATATCCAGAAATTCTCGGTTACCTCAGCAATATCGTAGGAGCGCAGGTTGAAGTGAACTCTATTGCAGATATGACAAGGGCATTTGAGATGGATATTAATAAGATGATGGGTAAAACCATTATGATATGGAACAAGTAGAAGCTTTGATGATTATAGAAATTCAAAGCTATAAAACTGAAAAATGCAGGAATTAAGAATTAAAAATGCATATTGACATAATTGACATATATGATATACTTAATTCATAAGTTGAAGGAGCAACGATTTTCGTTGCTCCTTTTTGTTGTTTCGTATACTTTTTAAGAGATAGATTTAGAGCGTGTTTCAAATATGCTCTGGAATATTGCAAAATAGGGCAGAAAAATTTTTGCAGACTCTTATATGAAATAACAGAAAAAGTCTTTTGTAGACGAAAATCTAAAAAAAGAGAGGAGCAAAAAGTATGCTAAAAATAAGTAACATTGTATCACAGATAGACTCTTTTGTATGGGGACCAGTGATGCTGGTTCTTTTGGTAGGAACAGGAGTACTTTTAACAGTTCGTTGTAACTTCCTGACATGGAGAAATCTTCCATGGGCATTAAAAAAGACTCTGGGTAAAGAGGCGCGAACAAAGAGTCGTGGAACAGGAGATGTTTCCCCGTTTTCCGCACTTACAACCGCCCTTGCGGCAACAATCGGAACCGGAAATATCGTAGGTGTTGCAACTGCTATGGTTTCTGGTGGAGCAGGAGCATTAGTATGGATGTGGATATCTGCCTGTTTTGGGCTTTCTTCTAAATTTTCTGAATGTATGTTAGCGATTAAATACAGAGAGGTTAACGAAAAAGGCGAAATGTCCGGAGGACCAATGTATACTATGAAAAAAGGGCTGAAAAATAAAAAGCTAGGTGCAGTACTTGGCTGGCTGTTTGCCCTGTTTGCAGTAATTGCTTCCTTTGGTATCGGAAATATGACACAGGGAAATTCTATTGCAACATCCGTTCACGCAACCTTTGGTGTGTCAGTAACAGTGGTTGGCGTTGTGATCACAGTACTCGCACTTTTAATTATTATTGGAGGAATCAAGACCATTTCTAAAGTTTCTTCCGTAGTAGTTCCTGTTATGGCTATTTTTTATGTAGCTGCCGGAATTATCGTCATTCTTGGAAATATACATAACCTTCCAGCAGGAATCTCTATGATATTTAAAATGGCATTTAGTGTGAAAGCAGTAGGTGGTGCTTTATGTGGAAATATCGTAGCATCCATGATGAATGCAGCACGTTACGGTGTAGCCCGTGGGTGTTTTTCCAATGAAGCTGGAATGGGTTCTGCTGCAATCACAGCCGCAGCCGCAACAACGGATAATCCGGTAAGGCAGGCTTATATTAATATGACTGGAACTTTTTGGGATACGATTGTTGTCTGCACGATCACGGGTCTCGCCATCGCAAGTTCTGGTGTGCTTGGACAGATTGACCCGGCAACAGGACAGCTTTATGTTGGCTCCGCATTGACCATCGCTGCATTTTCCACAGTACTCGGAAAAGTTGGTGGATATCTCGTAACAATAGGTATTACATTATTTGCTTTCTCCACAATTCTTGGATGGGAATATCATGGAGAAAAAGCTTTTGAATATCTGGTAGGAACCCATAAACTGAATATGGTTTATCGAATTATTTTCTCACTGGTTGCTTATGTTGGTGCAACACAGACTTTGGAACTTGTATGGAACTTTTCAGATATTGCGAATGCGTTGATGGCGATACCGAATTTGATCTGCATGATATTGTTAAGCGGAGAAATAGCGAAAGATGTGAAAGCATTCCAGAAGATAATCGATAGGGAAAGATAATTTCTGAATTTGCTTAGATAGCCAAAACATAGACCACAGGGAATATAGGATATTATATTCCCTGTGGGCGTCTTCTTTGCTGCGCAAATCAGAATTCAATGGAAAAGTTCCCTCATTTCTGATATACTAATACAATGTTGATAAAGTAAAAATTTATTTTGGGAGGTTTAATCATGAGCTTAAATACAGGAATGAAAATGATAAAAACGGAGACAGTAACAGTGGAGAATGCAGCCAAGACTTTAGGCAGCGGCAGTCTCTTAGTATATGGAACTCCAGCAATGCTTTTATTAGTAGAAAAGACAGCCGTTGCGCTCTTAGACGGACATCTCGATGAGGGAATGACAACGGTTGGAACGAATTTAAATGTAGATCATGTTTCTGCAAGCCCAATTGGCTGTGAAGTAAGCTGTGAAGTAACGCTTACAGAAATTGACAGAAAGAAGCTTGTTTTTGCTGTTGAAGTGAAAGATCCAGCAGGAGTGATTGGTAAAGGAACACACGAGAGATTCATTGTGGATGCAGAGAAGTTCCAGAATAAAGCGAATGGAAAGTTTGATAAATAATGGCGGCGACAGGAAAGAATAATCAGGGAAAAAATGACTCAAAAAGGAATAATCTGAAAAAGAATGCCACGGATTTTAAGGAAAAGATATCGAACGGTGAGCCAATGCGTCTAAATAAGTTCCTTAGTGATGCAGGTGTGTGTTCAAGAAGACAAGCAGACCGCTATGTGGAACAGGGACGTATTTTGGTTGACGGAGAGCCGGCGCAGATGGGTCAGAAAGTGCATGCTGGACAGGATATCCGTGTGGATGGCAAGCGTGTCAGTGTGAGTCGTAAACAGATTGTTCTTGCGGTGAATAAGCCAAAAGGCATTGTCTGTACGACAGAGAAGCGAGAGAAAGATAATATCGTTGATTTTATTGGCTACCCTGAGAGGATTTATCCGGTGGGACGACTGGATAAAGATTCCGAGGGTCTTATTTTGATGACCAATGACGGAGAGTTGATGAATGAGATTTTGAAGGCGAGAAATTATCACGAAAAGGAATATGAGGTGACAATTAATCGTCCAGTAACAAATGTGTTCTTAAAGCAAATGAGTGAGGGTGTGGAGATTCTCGATACGGTGACACGTCCATGCAAAGTAAAAAGAACGGGCGTGTATACATTTCGCATTATTCTCACGCAGGGCTTAAATCGCCAGATTCGTCGTATGTGTGAGGCATGTGGTTACCGTGTAAGAGAGTTAAAGCGTCTTCGTATTATGAATATTCATCTGGGAAGTCTGCCGACAGGAAAGTATCGGGAGATTACCGGGGAGGAGCTTTCTAAGCTTGAAAAACTTGCTGGAAGAAAACCGGGAGGAGTTTATCATGGATAAGCAGGCGAGAATGAAGAAACTTGTAGAAGTGCTGAATCAGGCTTCTAAGGCATACTATCAGGAAGACCGGGAATTATTTTCCAATAAAGAATACGACGAATTATATGATGAATTACAGGCATTAGAGGCAGAGACTGGTATCGTGATGAGCCAGAGTCCTACACAAAATGTCGGTTATGAAGTACTCAGTGAGCTGGAAAAAGAGACACACGAAAGCCCGATGCTCTCTCTTGATAAGACAAAGAGTCCAGAAGCATTAAGAGACTGGCTTGGTGAAAAAGAAGGCCTTCTTTCCTGGAAAATGGATGGACTTACGGTGGTGCTGACTTATCGTGATGGCGTTTTGCAAAAGGCAGTTACACGAGGAAATGGTGTTGTAGGCGAGGTTATTACCAATAATGCCAGAGTATTTAAAAATCTTCCGGCAAAGATTCCATTTGCAGGTGAGGTTGTTCTGCGTGGTGAGGCGGTTATTAAATATTCGGATTTTAAAAAGATTAACGAAGGCATCGAGGACGTGGATGCCCGCTATAAGAACCCTCGTAATTTATGCAGCGGTTCTGTCCGCCAGCTTAACAACGAAGTGACCGCAAAGAGAAATGTCTTTTTCTTTGCATTTGCCCTTGTAAAAGCAGAAGGAAGAGAACTGGAGAATTCTGTGGAAAGCAATATGCTCTGGGTACAGAATCTTGGATTTGAGATTGTACCATATAAGAGGGTAGACAGAGAGAATATTATGGGGGAGATTCAGAACTTTTCCGAAAAGATTGTGGAAAATGATTTTCCATCTGACGGACTTGTTCTTATTTATGATGATATCGCTTATGGAATTTCTCTTGGAAGAACAGCGAAGTTCCCGCGAAATTCGATTGCCTTTAAATGGGCAGACGAAGAAGCACAGACCAGGCTTTTACACATTGAATGGAGTCCGTCAAGAACCGGTCTTATTAATCCGATTGCCGTGTTTGAGCCAGTAGAGCTTGAGGGAACAACGGTAAGCCGTGCAAGTCTCCATAATATCAGTATTATGGAAGGATTAGAACTTGGTGAAAATGACCATATCAAGGTCTATAAAGCCAATATGATTATCCCGCAGATTGCGGAGAATCTTACCAAAAGCGGTACCTGCCAGCCGATAGAGCATTGCCCGGCCTGTGGTGGTGCGACAGAAGTTCGCATAGAGAATAATGTCAAGACACTTTATTGTGTAAATCCATATTGCAGTGCAAAAAAAGTGAAGCTCTTTTCTCATTATGTAAGCCGTGATGCGATGAATATCGACGGCTTATCTGAAGCAACATTGATGAAAATGATTGAGCAGGGATTTTTATCCGAATTAAATGATTTGTACAACTTAGAACAGTATAAAGAACAAATCATTGCTATGGACGGATACGGCGAGAAGTCGTATAATAATCTGATGCAGTCTATTGAAAAATCAAGGGATACACAGTTGTTCCGTTTCGTTTATGGAATCGGAATCTTAAATGTCGGAAGTTCAAATGCCAGGCTTTTATGCCGTCATTTTGGAAACTCTTTAGAAAATCTCCGCGGAGCATCCGTAGAAGAAATGACACAGATTGACGGAATCGGTGAAGTGATTGCAACAAGCGTACACGACTATTTTGAGAACGAACACAATCAGAAGCTTCTTGAAAAACTTCTGCCATATTTACATTTTGAAGAGGAAAATGTATCGGCAGGAGGCGAGCAGGAACAGAGCCTTTTAGACAAGACATTTGTTATTACCGGAACAGTAGAGCATTTTGCAAACCGAAAAGAACTGAAGGAAAAAATCGAAAGTCTCGGTGGTAAAGTAACAGGTTCCGTTTCTAAAAAGACAGATTATCTTATCAATAATGACAACATGTCTTCTTCAAGCAAAAACAAAAAGGCAAAAGAACTCGGAATCCCTGTGATTACAGAAGAAGAATTTCTTTCAATGATTGAATAAAATGCTTATATATTATTTAGAAAAGAGATGAAAATACATGCCAATCAGAATAAATGCTGATTTGCCAGCAAAAAAAATACTGGAACATGAAAATATTTTCGTAATGGACTACGAGCGTTCCTTAAAACAGGATATTCGTCCATTGAAAATCATTATCATGAACCTGATGCCTACCAAACAGGCAACGGAGCTTCAGCTTTTAAGGAGTCTTTCTAACACGCCGTTACAGGTAGACATCACTTTCTTAAAAACAGAAACACACGATGCACAGAATGAATCCCAAACCCATATGGAAACATTCTATACCATTTTCCCGGAAATCAAGCAGCAGTACTTTGATGGACTTATCATTACCGGCGCACCAGTAGAAACTCTCGATTTTGAGGAAGTAGACTACTGGCCGGAACTCGTAGAAATCATGGAATGGTCAAAAACACATGTAACATCGACCTTTCATATCTGCTGGGCAGCACAGGCAGGCCTTTACTATCATTACGGTGTGAGAAAAGAACTGTTAGACGAAAAGATTTTCGGAATCTTCCAGCATCACACTATACATAGAAAGACCCCGCTGATTCGTGGATTTGATGATGTGTTCAATGCACCTCACTCCAGACATTCACAGATTGTAAGAGAGGACGTAGAAAAGAATCCGGAACTTACAATTCTTGCAGACTCCGAAGAAGCAGGTCCATTCATCATCATAGCAAAAGAAGGACGTCAAATCTTTGTCACAGGACATCCAGAATATGATGTACTGACCCTTGATGGCGAATACAAACGTGATCTTGCTAAAGGAATGGACAATGTTCCATTTCCAAATCGCTACTACAAAGACGATAAACCAGAACTCGGACCGGTGAAGTCGTGGAGATGCCATGCGAATACGTTGTATACCAACTGGCTGAATTACTATGTATATCAGATGACTACCTATGACCCAATGGAGATTCAGAACCTCAAATAACTAATTCTGATTTGCCGCAGGCAAGTAGAGACGCTCCCCAAGAGAGAAGATACCCTATATTTGTGACTCTATCACTTGCGGGTTGAATGCTCGCTTATACGCGCTCGCATTCAATCCTCGTTCTAAGGCCACAAATATAGGGTATCTTCTCTCTTGGGGAGCTGTTTCTTGGTTGCTGGAGCAAAAGTAGAATTTATTTTTTGATAAATTATTTTAGGTTCTTGAAGAAGAAGGGGAAGAAAGCTGGAGGTATTGGCGATAGAAAAAGGTTTAGAGTAGATGAATTTTGGGAAAAGATTGGATTAATAGAGACATAGTGGAATATAGAGCCTTTTAAATATCGAAGCACAGTAGAATACAAATTCAGCTAATCAAAACTTGAAAACAATAGAAAAATAAAAAATAACCTATTTCATCTCTCTCCCCCTGACTCTTTTTCATTTTCTAGAAAGTGTCTATTTAGTTTGAAAAATTAAAAGCCATCTACTTCATTTCCAACCCCACCGACTCTTTTTTTATATACAAAATCTATCCAAAGTCAGCTCCCGAAAAGATAAATAAGCCATATCTGTGGCCTCGGAGCAAAGGTTGGATGCGAGCGTTCAAGCGAACATTCAACCTGTAGTGAC
>OLOX01003707.1_pt1 | contig 11201 bp, 8 predicted proteins | sample 1672091 | NCBI WGS metagenome assembly OLOX01 (sample SAMEA3136644, study PRJEB25190) | human gut metagenome | reverse complement strand
GCCCGGCTTTGGCGACGGTCATATAAGAAACCGGCAGCAGGAGCATTTGCTCCCGTTGCCGGTTTCAATTTATATTTCGTTTTCCACTCTGATCGTATCGTGACAGAGACATCTTGCGCCTGTGCTTTACTTTCGAGCCTCAAAGCAACGGCGCAATCGCTTTTGCATAAGTTTCCGCCAGCCAACGTGCGCCGGTTTCATTCAGATGCACACCATCGGCCGTAAATGTGTCGCTGCCGCGCGCGGCAGCAGCCTGCTGTGCGAGCTCATGTGCTGGGAGAAATACGTCGGCATATTCCTTGGCCAGTGCACGGACGCATGCCTGCTTCGGCGCGAGATCCTCCGCAAAATACGTTTTATCGGGAACCGGAAATAGATACTGCTCGATCACCATAAGCTTCGCGTTTGTCTCATTTCGGATACGCTCCAGAATCTGACGATAGCGTGCCTCAAATACGGGCAGCGGCATCCAGTCCCGTGCATCCGCGTGGTGCCATGTGTCATTGATGCCAATCAGCAGCGACACCACGTCCGGCTGCAGTGCGATCAGATCCGGTTCGATTCTTGCGAGCAGATGCTGCGTTTCGTCGCAGCCGATGCCGCGGTTCCAGAACGTGAAATCAACATCCGGGTGCTGCGCGCGCAGAAGCTGGGCGGCGTAATAGGGATAGCCAGTACCAAGATCCAGCGGATTTTCGCGGACGCGGTCGGCATCCGTAATGCTGTCACCCTGAAACAGCAGCTTACAGGTTTTCATGTTCATTCGTCCTCCCGTTCAGAATTGCGCAAATGGTTTCAAGCGGCAGCTTCGGTGTGCGGTCATAAGTGAGCAGGCCGTTTTGCTCCGTCTCCACGTCTGTCAGCTGCGTGTAGCAGTATCCATCCACCAACGGACAGGCGCGCACCGCATCAAACAGCTCCCGGAGCTTTCCTGCGAATGCGGCGCAGGAATCTGCCTCGCAGTAACCCCACGAACGCTGTGCTTCTGCGCCCGGCACAAACTTCACGCCGCCAAATTCCGACAGCAAAATCGGCTGTCCGGCATACGCATGCCTGCCTACAAACAGTGCGCGTTGTGCAGGGCGCAGCGCGAGAATTGCGTCCATGCTGCCGAGGTGTGCGCGCAGCATCTCGCCGCTTGGTGAATAGTCGTGAATGGTCAGCAAATCGCCGTTTGTGTGCTCCCAACCGTCGTTATCAACCACTAGGCGCGTGGTGTCCATAGATTTTGTGATTGCGACCATTGCCTCGCTGTGCGCCTGCTGGCGCGGATCGGTCTCAATTTCTTGGACACCCCACGATTCGTTCAGCGGCGTCCAGACGACGATGCAGGGGTGGTTATAGTCGCGCCGAAGCACGTCCAGCCATTCGCGGTAGATGCGGTCGGCATACTGCTCAGAGTAGAGATAGGCGGCGCCGATCTCACCCCAGACGAGCAGGCCCATGCGGTCGGCGTGATAGAGATAGCGCGGATCCTCCACCTTTTGGTGCTTGCGAACGCCGTTGAATCCCATCGCTTTTGTCAGCTCAATATCCCGAATGAACGCTTCGTCCGATGGTGCGGTCAGCAGCGATTCTGGCCAGTAGCCTTGATCGAGCACCAGCTTCTGATAATAGGGACGGTTGTTCAACAGAAATTGCCCGTTTTGTATGGATACCTTGCGCATTCCGAAGTAGGACTGTACGGCATCCACCTCACACCCATGTTCAAGGATGCGGAAGGTCACATCGAACAGGTTCGGCTGCTCCGGTGTCCAGACGAGGTCCTCCTGATAGTTCCACGCCGATAGCGCCGACTGGTCGATCTGCCAGTCAAACGCGCCGCGCGCAGACGTGGGCGTTACACTGACTGCGCCCGCCGTTTTCCCTCGGAACGTGATCTCCGCCGTCAGTGTCACGTGCTGCGGCGCGGCACTGAGCGCATACGAAAAACGGACGCTGCGCTCGTCAAACAGCGGCGTGATCCGGCAGGAGCACAGGTGCATCGGCGAAACAGCTTCCAGCCAGACGCTCTGCCAAATGCCGGTCGTGCGTGTGTAGAAAATACTCTCGGACTCCGGCTTCCAATACTGCTTGCCGCGCGGCATTTCCAGATCGGCGGGATCATCCCGCGCCTCCAGAACAATGACATTCTCACCGGAGGCGTTCAGCGCGTCGGTAATATCGGCAGAGAAGCCGCACTGTCCACCGGTGTGTTCCCGAATAAACTGGTCGTTCACCCACAGGCGGCAAGTGTAGTCTACCGCGCCGAAGTGCAGCAATATCTGTCTGTCATGCATCGGCTCCGGCAGTGAAAAGCTGCGGCGATACCAGACAGCATTGTGAAAGCTGGTGTCGTGAATGCCGGAAAGTTTCGTTTCACACGCAAATGGAACTAGAATTTTCTGGTCAAAAATTGTTTCGTCAAAGGAAAAATCCCATTCGCCGTTCAGCGGGAGCCACTTTTCCCGCTGAAAATCCGGCCGTGGGTATTCAGGTCTTGGAATTTGATTCATGGATTGCCTTCCTTTTATTGCATTGTCATCACAAACGAGGCATCGCCTTTTTCTATTGTGGTGGAAATTGGCGAAATTCTCAAGTAACTATCGTAATGACGAATATATTGTCCGGGGAAATTGACGGATTCGAACGAAACGCCATTCGAGCCGTCCAAAGCACGATGCTGAATCCAAGTAGCGTCCTGCTTGAAAAGATTGCTGCCATCATCCTTTGAAAGAATGATTTTCCCCTCGAAGTGCCTTAAATAATACCCCGGTTGATCGACTGACATCAAAGAAATCCCTGTGTCAGCCAGTCCCGGTACGACTTTCCACTGTGACGCAGATAGAAGCATCGTCGTAGATTTGTTGGCAATTAAAAGTTTGTTCGACGCATCATGATACACATGACAATCCGAGATATTGCTGGAGCGAAGCCGTGCAACTTCGTATACTCGCTCTACGCGCCATTTTTGCGTCGCACTGGTGTTCCAAGCGGATTGTACCAGATTTGCATGTTCTGCTGTGGATTGATTTTCGGTGTCAAGATACAATCCGCTATATGCATTTTGAATCCGGAATGCGCCATTTTCGCAAGGAACAAATCGCCACTGCTGCGCCGGCGCACGGTTTACATCCCATTGCACCATACGCGTTCCTGCGGCCGTAGATCCTGATGGGTTATCAAGTGCAAGACCACTGTAATTGCAAACCAGATTGAAATATTCGCCGGTCACATTATCCGTATGCCACTGCTGCGTGCCAAGGCCATTCGCACGCCATAAAATCAATTCATTTCCCCACTCCATGGAGCCAGCGGCATCGTCAATGCAATAGCCAGTTGCTTCATTTACAAGGCGATAGTCTGCATTTGACACAATCAGTTGCGAGCCGTACACATATCCAACACCGCAGCGAATCTCGTTGTATTTTCCAAGATAAGCGTTATTCAGCTCAAACAACCGATTCCCGTCGGCAATGAATGTACCACTCCAAGAACTTCCGTAATCTTCATTCCGAATAGCCGTCAAGGGCGCATCAATCAATGACCATGTCTGGCCCGCATCCGTGGAAGTAAAGCATTGACTTGGTGAACAATTATCGTTCATTCCACGGAGAATGATACGTCCATTTGCGCTCCCATCGTCAATGCAGGCAATCATCGGGCATTGATAGGCAGAAAAACCATCGCTTGTTATAACCGAGGTTCCCAAGTCTGCCTTGCCGCCCCAATGAATTCCGTCGGATGACGTCCGGCAAGTAATAATGCCGTTGTTCTTAACTGCAATGTTCTCATAGGACAAGAAGTAAGTCCCATTCGGCAGCTTTGCTACGCGCGGCATTCCCGGCCGCCACATGGACGGATCAACACCGCGAACCCATGTTGGATCGCAAGTGCCAACAATCGTTGTATAATTCCCCCATGTGCGTCCACCATCATTTGACGTTTCAAGCGCCAAGCACTGATCATATCCCGGCTGACGTTCATCGGAATAGTAGCACACCAGTTTGCCGTCACTGCTAATGATAAATTCCGGTTCCCAGACGGTTGCGCCGTCTGTCCCACGCGCAGCCAAATCACCATGCCGCTGCCAAGTTGCGCCGTTATCTGTGCTGCGCCAAATATGAATACAATACTGCGCATTTTTATCCCAATCAGATACAGCAAACAAAATTGTACCGGCCGGATACTCCCCAACGGCCTGCGGGAGTACATACAATCCGGGCATTCCTGTTTTATCGCGAGATAATCCATCGTAATTGCTCGGGTCTAACGAACTATATGGTAACCACGAAGATCCGTTATCACTGCTTTTGAAAAAGATATAACTTTTCATCCCGGACCAATTTGTTTTGATTGGAAATTCGCGGCACCAAGTTGCCAAAAGATCGCCATTTGGGAGCTTGACAGCTCGTTCATAAAAGCACTTGTCATCTATTACGTTTCCAAAGAAACCGGTTCCAGTTGCATCCATAGCTGCGGCTGGAAGAACAAAGAACGATGCGATGAGGATGAGAGATAACACTACTGCAACAATATGCTTATATGTTCTTTTCATAAATGTCCTCCTATCTTCCATTGCATTACAAGTGGTTTCTGACTGATATTGTGGATAGCTTGATATTACAGTTTCGGCAATGCAGTCCGGCACAGCCGGTCATAATTGGATTCGTGTCCACATAGGACAGCAGCTCCGTGCCGCCAGAGGAAACGGTGATAGTGTCTGCAATGCAGCGCACAGTCAGGTCGTATTCCGGCTGGACCGGAAGGGGTGCGGACGCAAGCAGCACCTCGTCATAGCTGTGCTTATAAAGGCGCACCTGTTCATTGCAAACTGCAACGCGGTAGCCGACGAAGAAGTTTGTGCCGAGCTGCTTGTCGTTGCCCTCGCCGCCGTCCGCAAGATTCTGCGCGCGAAGCAGGATTCCGGCTTCCCAGCCGTCGCCGCATTCGCGTGGGCAGAGGTGCGCATGGATTTCTGCATCCGAGAAGCGAATTTTCCCGGTCTGCTTGTCCCAGCGCTCCATGGACGCGGTCAGTGTCTCTTCCTGTATGGTGTCCAACGGGTCGAAGCGGATGCGGCAGTTCTCCATGCAGGAAATCTGCACGTCATGCAGTCCGGTGGAAAGTGTCAGGCGGAAGGTTGCGATGTTGTCGGTTTCACACTGCGGCAAAGCTTCTTCGCCGTCGACGCGCAGCTGTACCGGTATGTCGCTTTGTCCGTAAAGCGTACACAGGTATGCGCCATCGGTGGGTACGGCAAGCGAAAACACCGAGAGCGCCGGGACAAGCGTCTGCGTTGGGACGCAGAGCAGGTCTGTAACGCCAGAGATCGTGACACTTCCGAAGCGCGCCGCGCCGTCGGCGAAATAGCCGATGTGCGTCTCCGGCAGCGAAAGCGTCAAGCCGTGCAGCAGCAGATGGTCCAGATGCACGGTACTGTTTTTGTCCCAGCGGAGGGTCAGGCAGTGCAGCGCGTCATGGCGGAAGCCTTCGGGCAGCGCCATCTTCCAGCGCGTCGCTCCATCCGCGTCCAGCAGCCGAATTTGGTTTGCCTTTCGGCAAATCGAGAGCGTCTGCCCAGTGATGAAGATTCCATATGCTTCGGTTTCTTCCGATGCGGCAGCAACGTGCAGCTCCGCCGCGCCGTGCTCCGGCAGCAGATGCACGCAGGCGGTACGAATCGCGCCATTGCTCACACGGAATTCATTTTCCACACGCCAGCTGCCTGTTTCCATCCGCCATTCTTCGCCTGCTTCGGCGGTAAAGAGATCCTGATAATCCGGGCGCTTGGGCGCCGGCATCGGCGCGGTGGTCGGCCCAAGCAGGAAGCTGTCGCTCCCGTGGAACAGAACGCGGTCAAGGTCAAGATCTCGCGTCTTGTCTGGGTTCAGATTGTGGTAGAACATCCAGTCGCTCATCAAATCGGGGCCGCCGACCGTGCTGCTGTGGCCAAGGCCGACCACTGCGCCCTCCGTCCGGACAGCAAGCGGATTGTGGTCATAGTCCGTGAACGGCCCCAGCGGATGCGCCGCCGACGTGCCGTGGATGCGGTATCCTTTGGAGAGAAAGTGGTTTCCAGTGTAGGTCAGATGGTACATCCCGTCGCGCTTGACGACGAACGGGCCTTCCGTCCAGCCATGCAGATACGCACCGATGTACTGCGGTGTACCAAATTCCGTGGGCGACACCATACGGCAGCCAAGGATCCCGCGGTCGTCCGCCCAATAGGCGTACCACGCGCCGTCGTCGTCAATGAAAATGGAAAAATCGATGGCATGGCCGATATTCGGCGTGATCTTCCGAAACAGGCCGAGCGGTGAATCGCTGCGCAGAACGTAGTGTCCAAGGCCATGCGGCGAGGTATACATATAAAACCAGCCGTTTTCGTACACGACTTCTGGCGCAAAAGGCACCAGTCCCGGAAACTCATCCTCTGGTACGACCTCACCCATCATCGTCCAATGCAACAGATCGTCCGACTGCCAGCAGCGCACACCGGGGTTGGTACAATATAAGTAATAGCGTCCATTGAAACGAAGCACAAACGGATCGGCAAAATCTCCGTGCTTCTGAATGGGATTTTGATACGTTGTCATGCGTTATCCTTTCACGCCGGTAATGGCAACGGAGTCTACAAAGTATTTCTGGCAGGTGATGAACAAAATCAGCACCGGCAGCAGCGCAATCAGCGACGCCGCCATAACCAGCGGGATATCCGTCTGCTGCTCATAGTGCGAGCTCATCATGGCAATCGCCACCTGAATGGTCTGGCGTTTGTCGCTATGGATAAAGATCATCGGGTTCATGTAATCGTTCCACGTCGCCATAAACAGCATGATGGCATTCGTGATGATCGCGGGTTTGCAGAGCGGCAGGAAAATGCGCCAATAGGCACCGAAGTAGCTGCATCCGTCAATTTTTGCCGCGTCCAGATACGCGCTGGGCAGTCCGGTCATGAACTGCCGAAGGAAAAACGTATTGCTGATATTGCACAGCGACGCGGGGATGATGAGCGGCAGCAGCGTATCGATCCAGTGCAATTTTGTGTACACGATATATTGCGGTACAAACAGGACCGCGGCCGGCACCATCATCGTAGACAGCAGCATCAGGAAGATGATGCGCTTTGCCGGAAATTTCAGCTTTGCAAAGGCGAACGCCGCCATGGAGGACGTCAGCGTGCTGAACAGCAGCACCAGAACCGTCACAATCAGGCTGTTTTTGATGCCGGTCAGCAGATTTGCCGCCGACCAGATGTCGCAGTAATTTTCCCAGTCCACTGGGTTTGGAATCCACTGCGGCGGAATGGCATAGACCAGATTTGCATCTTTCAGCGAGGTTGACAGCATCCACAAAAATGGCAGCACCATTGTACACGCGCCAATGCCCAGAATGACAAATGCGATGACGCGCTTGGGAGAAGTTTTTCGTTTTTCCATGATCTCATTCCCCCTCATAGACCCATTTGCGGGACACAGTGAACTGAACAGCAGTCAGAATAATCATCGCAACGCCAAATACCGTGGCGCACGCGCAGGCATATCCCATCTGGCTGCTGTCGAACGCCTTTTGCCAGATATAAAACACAATCGAGCCGACGCCATAGCCGCGTCCGCCGTCCGGCGCAAACAAGTTGACCTCCAAAAATGTCTGGAGCGAGCCGATCATACCGGTGACAATCAGATAAAACGTCGTAGGCGTAAGCAATGGGAGCGTGATGCGCTTAAACTGCTGCCAAGAGCTGGCGCCGTCGATCTTTGCCGCCTCATAATAGGTGGACGGAACGTTTTTCAGCGCTGCGATATAGTAGATGGAGATAATGCCGATCATTTTCCAGCTGATCATGATGACGATCATCCGGCGCGTCCACACTGGATCGCCCAGCCAGTCCGGCCCGGCGATACCAAACAGCCCTAAGAACAGATTGACAAGGCCGTATTTCGCGTTAAACAGCCACTTCCAAATCAGCGTCAGCGCGACGATGGAGGAGATGAACGGAAGATAGTAGAGCACACGGAATACTTTTTCGCCCAGAATCCTTTTGTGGCAGCTGTACGCGAACGCCAGCGCAAACGTCAGATAGAACGGAATCGGAATGAGGTAATAAAGCGTATTCTTGCAGGCCGTCCAGAACTTCGGGTCGGAGAACAGCTTGTCAAAATTCCGCAGGCCAACGAATTTTCGCAGCGGGGATAGGATGTTCCAGTTGGTAAAGCCCGCATAGACGCAGATGCCAAGCGGCAGAAGAAAGAAGACCAGAAAGTAAATGATCTGCGGCGTGACGAGGAGCAGACCTGCGATGCCCTCTTTGCGTCCCAGCCTGCTGGAATGATGTTTCATGTCAGTCCTCCCATCGGTGCGATAAATGAAATGCCAGTGCGGTCGGCAGGATTTCGCCTGCCGACCGCGTTGCTTGCGTAAATTATCCGGCGTATTCGGCCTTCAGTTCATTGCACTCGTCCAAAAGGCTCTGGACCGTGTCGTTGATCGAATTGCAGTATTCCTCAGCCGTCATTTCGCCCTTGAATACGGCTGCGGTGTTGGAGTTGAACTCCGCAAACCAGTCCTGATTGAACGTTCTCGACTGGGTCGCAAGACGTGCCGTGTGCTCCAGCATATCGAAGAACACCTGTTTGCTGGCGGGCTTGTCATCGCACTCCATGTACTCACCATAGGCCATGTCCTTGAGCGTCGGGATGGCCTGCCCCATCTGATAAGCTGTGCGCTGCGTATCCTCGTTGAATGCGAGGTAAGCGGCAAGGTTGCAGGCGGCTTCCGCATGCTCAGTCGCAGCAGAGACGGCAAGGCCCGCGCTGCCGAACCAGATCGCAGTGTTGCCGGTGTTCGGGCTGACCGGCCACGGCATGACGTCCCAATCAAAGTCGCAGTTGTTCTGGAAATCGGCAAGGCTCCAGGTACCAGCGCCAACCATGGCGAGCTTGCCCTGCTTGAAGCGGTCATAATCGCTCAGGGCGCTGCTTTCTTCCTGACTCGGTGCAACGCCGTGTACCAGAGACAGGTCTGCGCAGAACTGAAGCGCTTCGGTAAACTTCGGGTCGGTGATCTCCACCTTGGTCAGCGTTTCAGGATCGACCCACTCCGCGCCGTTCGACCAGACGGCGGATTCCAGCGAATATGCGCCGGTGCCATAGATCTTGTCCTCGCCCTCGCCGGTGGTGAGCTTCTTCGCAGCTTCGACAAAATCGTTCCAGTCCCAGGGATTCTCAGCGGTCGGCGCTTCCACGCCAGCAGCCTTAAAGAGGTCTACATTATAGAAGATCGGGAACGCGCTGACGTCCTTCGGCAGTGCATAGATGTCGCCGCTGCCCTGATTCTCGCCGTCATAGCGATAGAGATCATTGAGGCAATCCCAGACGTTGTTCGGGTCGAAAATCTCGTTGTTGTTGACATAGTCGGTCAGACTCAGAAGATTGCCGGTCGCGGCATACTTCATCATCTTGTCGATGCTGCAATAGAACACGTCCGGCGCCTGACCGGAGCCGATCATGGTCTGGAGCTTCGTGTCAAATTCATTGTCGGCAACGACGATATATTCGACCTCAACGTCGGGATACGCTGCCTCAAACTGGTCAATCATCGCGGTGTATGTCGCGATTTCGGCGTCCGTGCCCCAGCCCATAAAGCTGATTTTTGTTTTTTCGCCCGAGGTGGTCGTCTCGTCCGGCTGTGTATCCAGGGTTTCGGTCTCCGGCGTGTTGCCCGTGGCTGCGGCGGGTGCGTCCGGGGTGGTAGTCTCCGCCTGCTGGCTGCTGCATCCGGCAAGTGCCGTCAGCACCATCAGAACTGCCAGAAGCAGCGCAAGATACTTTTTCATTGCAATTCCTCCATCATTTTTATTTTTGTATAGAACAAGTTTTATAGAAACGTGAAACTTGTTCTTTGCTCTGAAATCAGTATAATACGGCGAGCGTTTTGTTGTCAATACATCCATAAAATTCTGTGTTTCTCTCTGCTCATTGGCGCATTTGAACAAAAAGTATATTTCTATCGAGAAAATTAAAACAGAAATTTTAGATATATACTGGACAACCTCCAAAAAAGCTGTTACACTGGAAGAAAAAAGGAGGGCGTACCATGGCAAAGATTCTGGAGCTTGACCTTGAAAATGAAGAGCGTTTGTGCGCGCTTGGCTCGGCGCTGTCCTCGCCCGCACGAATTCAGATTTTAAAGCTGCTGTACCACAACAGCTTTAACGTGGCAGAGATTGCGGAAAAGCTGCAAATCCCCACCTCCAGCGCAGCGGTGTATATCCGCTCTCTGGAAACGGCGGGCCTGATCAACACCAAGATGCAAAAGGGCAGCCGCGGCTCTATGAAAATTTGCAGCCGGAAATACGACAACATCAACATCACCCTGACGGCGGACGACCCGGATGTGGATAAGGTGTACAGTCTTTCCATCCCCATCGGTTGCTACAGCGATTGCGAGGTCATGCCGACGTGCGGCATTGCAAGCGAAAGCGGGATGATCGGCCACGACGACCGTCCGGACGCGTTCTTCCTGCCGGAGCATGTAAACGCACAGATTCTGTGGACGTGCGGTGGATTTGTGCTGTACAAAATTCCGTGGCAGTTTGACGAGCCGGTTCATATCAAGCGGATCCTGATCACGTTTGAAGCCTGTTCCGAGACATTTAATTATAAAGAGGACTGGATCTCCGACATCTCCATCTCGCTGGACGGTCACGACTGCGGCACATGGCGCTCCCCCGCCGACTACGGCAGCCGCCGCGGACGGCTGAATCCCGCGTGGTGGCCCAGCGGCAGTACGCAGTTTGGCGAGCTGGTCACACTGGAGATCAACGAACAGGGCTGCACCATCAACGGCAAGCTCTCCTCTGCCGTCACCGTTCGCGACTTTGTCTTCCATTCCTCGAAGCCGATTTCCCTCAGAATTGAAAATAAAGCCAACGCAGAATACGTCGGCGGCTTCAATCTATTTGGGAAACACTTCGGTGACTATGAGCAGGATATCTCGGTGTCGTTTGTGTACGCGATCTGATTTTCCTTTATTCTTTGTTTACGGCGGCGCAGAATCTGCGCCGCTGGTTTTCTGGTCTGACCCAAACCGTGACCCAAACGCGGAAAAATCAGGCGGATTTATCCGTATCGGAAAGGATACCGCTGTGAAATTTTCCGAGCAGAAAGGCGCAGAAATGCCCCGACATGTCCGCTAAAAATATCCGACCAACCTTCGGG
>OLOX01003705.1_pt1 | contig 11204 bp, 11 predicted proteins | sample 1672091 | NCBI WGS metagenome assembly OLOX01 (sample SAMEA3136644, study PRJEB25190) | human gut metagenome | reverse complement strand
ATTCTATTGGGTCCTTAACCTTCTGTTCCTCAAGCCTGTCAAGTGTTCTGCTGCCTTTTCAATCGTACAGGTGATTGCTCCGGTATTTTTACAATTTTTGACTGCTTTTTTTCCATAAAAGGAACTTGCTACACCGGATATTGAAAATCCATTTCCGCCCCATTCATCACTCGGCTTATAAGTGACCTTTATCGTTCCTTTATTGGTACAATTCTGTAATAGTGACTTTGATGAACTGCCTGATGCAAAAATTGTGATTCCTCCGATATCGCAGGAAGGTGAGCTATCTGCTGTTCCTCTGACATCGACTGTGATATTGATAGCATTCACACAATTCTTTATCACTGCCTTCTCATCATTCATATATACGATTCCGCCAATATCAGCTGTCTCCCCCTTGACGGAGATCTTTCCGGAGGTTTTGATCTGATCAAAGGTACAGCTCGTAGCGCTGCATACCAATGTTCCTATCCTTCCACCATCCTGAAGATTAATATCTACACCGGTAACAGAGATATTTTTAAATACGGCACCGCTCGCATATCCGAAAATACCTGCATTCTCAGCCCAGCTTGAGGTCTTGTAAGTATAACCGGTCAGCTTGTGCCCTTTACCATCAAGCTGTCCCTTAAATGGATGATCTCTGTCCCCAAACAGCTGGAAATCTGCAGGCAATTTGATATCCTTTGCAAGATAATAATTCCCTGATGGATTGCTCTCCATCGCCTTTAAATCCTCTACTGTTGAGATTGCGGTTGCTTTTGCTGCCTTCACATTCACCGATAAAGCTTCTACCTTTGTATCCGGTGCTGCTAATACAACATTTGCAGGTGCAGAAAATGCCATTAATGCAGCCAAAGATAATGTCAGTATTTTTTTCATAGTCCTACTCCTTTCTCTCTGATTCTCCTATATGAAGAACCAATATATGATATTTGTATTTATCATAAGTCGTACCCCGAGGTTCAAGTCAAGAAAAATTCAGAAAATTAATTAGTGACGTGCGCCGCAAGGCGCACATAAAAAAGCGGGGAAAAACATTCGCCCGCTTTTTTCTACATTTTATAAGTGTACTGTGTCACCTGCAAACTTTTTTCGTTCCATACGAAGTCGACTGTGATATTCCCCAGTTCCTGCATATCCGTATCATAAATATCTGCCCACACCGTAATGCCTTCCTCTGTCAGATCCATGGTATACAAAAGACAATCCGCAATATCTGCTTTCGTTTTATTGGCATGCGCTACCGTTTTTACCCAGTCCCAAAATGAATCCATTGGTACATGGTATGCCTCAAATCCGCTCTTGTTTTTTGTTTCCAACACATGCAGTTCGTCCTCGCCCGTGCCGCTTCCTGTCACATTATGTAAAACGACAAGCAGTTCTTTTTCTCCGTCCTTGTCAATATCCTGCTCTTTCATCGTAATATCCGATTCCAAATCCCTGCCGTTTTCCCAATTACACTTTGTAAAAGCATGATTCCATTCCACATATAGCGAAGTATTATCATCTGCGTTGGCATAGATTGCAGCATCGTCGGATTCTGCGATTTTGCACCATGGTGTCTCTCTTGTCCATGTATCATAAGCTTCAATACTGTCCGGTAATTCGGCAGGTACTTCTTCCTGCGTTACTCTTTCCTGTGTAAGCGGAAATGTCGGAGTCTGTTCGACTTCTGTTTTGCCACAAGCTACAATGTTGACAGCTAACAGAATGCATTCGATCATTACAATTTTTGTCTTGTTCATATAATCATTAAAACCTCTATTGCTTTTACATATATCTTTGTATTTGTAGCGTATCATAGGTACTTTATTTTGTCAATCAATATTTTGCACTTCGTAATATTTACTGTTCGTATATTTCATGATATAGTTATTATATTTTATGGAGGATCTATCGCATGGCATACAAAAACACTCTAATTACAGGTATTACAGATTTATTAGTTTTGACAATATTAAAAAACAAAGGTGATTGTTATGCCTACGAGATAAGCAAATACATTACAAACGAATCAAATGAACTGCTCTCAATCTCCCCCAACACCATATATACGGTCATGTATAAACTGGAAAATGAGCATATGATCAGCGAGTACTCTGTTCTGGCAGGAAAAAAACGTACTCGTGTCTATTATCACATAGAGTCAGCCGGGGAAACTTATTTAGAAGAACTGCAACACGACTATGAAAATATGGTCTCTGGTATGTCTGCAATTTTTGATTCACTGAAGAAAGGAGACAAACATGAATCGCTTATGTAAACAATATATCTCTCAAGTGAAGCTTCTACTTCCTACCATTGGAAAATCAGAGAAAAATTATTTGACTACTTTTACAAGTAATCTGGAAGATTTCTGTGAAGACACCTCCCCTCAAACAATGGATGACTTATATAAAGAATTTGGTTCTCCTGTAGATACTGTAAATTCCTATATTTCTACACTTCCTACAGAGACTTTAATAAAACGAATTCGAACAAGTAAATATATAAGATGTCTCATCGTTGCACTAATTATTATGTTTGCATGTATAACTTCTATTTTTGCTATTACTTATTATCAAAGTTTTCAAGTTTTTAAACAAGAAGCCGTTTATTTTACTGATACAGATATTAAATAAGGAGAATTGTAAATGGTACTAGTATAAAGTGAATCATAAATTATCAACTCGCTTTATACCAGCACCATTCTTTTACAATCAATAACATTGTTTATCTATCTCTGTAACGAAATATTAATATAATTCCTTACAAAATTCCAAAATTCATCATAATCATTGTTTATTGCCAGTTTATCACAAATAGCATCATAGCACATTAAAAAAGCCAGCGAAATCTCATTCGCCAGCTTTTTTGAAAAATTATAATCACTGATCACACCTATATGTGGACAGTAACAAATTTCATCTATCTGCGTTCGACGTCGAACTTCTTTGCCAGTGCCTTCGTGAGGAAATTGATGCCCAGCACAATGATAAGAAGTACTACCGCAATACCAAAGGCTACGCCGAACTCGCCCTTTGTTGCGCTCAAATATAACTGAATGGTAAGGGTTCCACCCGGATGTGCGGCCTTTTCCATAAACTGTGTAAAACTCTTTGGAAGAAGCCCGGCACTTCCTGCGGTGAAAAGCAGTGCGGCAGATTCGCCCACGATTCTTCCGACCGCAAGGATGACTCCGGTAATGATTCCCGGCATTGCGGATGGAAGTAAAATGGTACGGATCATGTGCCATTTGCCTGCACCCAGACCGATCGCGCCGGTACGGTAACTGTCCGGAACGGTCTTTAATGCTTCCTGTGTGTTACGGGTCACAAGGGGGAGAACCATAAGTGCCATGGTAAACGCACCCGTTAAAATCGAGAAGCTAAAGCCCAGTGTTTCACCGAAAAACAGCTTGCCAAACAGACCAAAAATGATCGATGGAATTCCTGCCAGTGTCTCGGTGGCAAACTCGATCAGGCTGACCAGTTTGCCCGGTTTTGCGTATTCATTGAGATATACAGCTGCACCCACTCCGACCGGTGTTGCCATAAGCATGGTCAGAACAATGATATACAATGTATTTAAAATATTACCTGCAATACCTGTTGTTCCATTCAGCACCGAAGTCACACTGGTCAAAAATTCCCAGTTTACACTGCGGATACCCTTTACAAATACATAGATGATGATTCCAAGAAGCAGAGCCACGGAAACTGCTGCACATGCATAGATTGCGATGTACATCAGAAAATCTCCCGGATGTCTTGTTTTTGTGCAAATACTTGTCCGATTTTTCGTCATTGCTCCACAGCTCCTCTCTTTTCAACCTGTGCAAGAATCAGGTTGATAATCATAATGAAGACAAATAATACGAGGCCAACAGTGAAAAGCACCTCTCTGTGCAGGCCTTCTGCATAACTCATCTCGCTGACAATCTGTGTGGTAAGGAATCGTACCGAGTTAAACGGCAGCGGAATATTTACTGAGCCTCCGGCTACCATGTTAATTGCCATTGCCTCGCCGAGTGCACGGCCAATACCAAGTACCACACCTGTCAGAATACCGGATTTTGCTGCCGGAATCATGACCTTAAATATCGTCTGGATGTGTGTCGCTCCAAGTGCAAGGGACGCTGCTTTCATGTGTCCCGGTACCGCACGAATGGACGATACACTGATATTGATTACGGTAGGAAGAATCATAATTGCCAGTACAATAATTGCTGACAAAAGGTTCGCGCCTCCGGTAAACTGATGGGTTGTGCTTCCCGCAAATATATGCTTTTCCAATTTGTACATCAGTGGATTCAAAAGCATCATGCCAAGCAGACCATAGATTACAGATGGAATTGCAGCAAGTAATTCCACTGCCGGCTGTACGATTGCCGCGAGCTTTTTGTTCGATACCTCTGTAATAAATACCGCGGTGAGAATTCCGATTGGCACACCGATAGCTATCGCTACGGCTGTACCTATAATAGAAGTACAGATAATATAGAAAATTCCATACGTCGGGTTCGCTGCGGTAGGCTGCCATGCAGTTCCAAATAACAGGTCAGTCACCCCGACCTTTGCCAGTGCCGGGGTGCCCTTTGCAAACATATAAACCGTTATGGAAAGAACTGCTACGATGGCAACGGCTGCGCATATAAGAAATATTACTTTTGCAATCGTTTCCACGATGTGCTTTGTTGCTTTGCCGCCTGTCATATCTTTATCCTCGTTTGCCTGTTTACGTGTTTCTTAATTTACATTATTTGTTGTTTGGGATGATCAGTCCTACAGACTTGATAACATTCTGTCCGTCTGCAGAGTTGATAAAGTCGAAATATGCCTGTACCTGCTTACTCTGCTCAGAAATCTCACCCTTGGTAGCCATTACAAACGGTCTCTGTAATACATAGTCGCCTGCAAGAATATTGTCTTCTGTCGGCTCTACAGAGTTGATCTTTAATCCATTTACGGTGTCATCCAGCACATCCAGGGATACATATCCAACTGCTCCCGGAGTTGCTGCAACCTTTGCCAAAACAGCACCTGTAGAATCAAGTTCCTGCGCATATTTGCAGGAATCCTTTACATCCATCAGTTCCTCAAACGCATCTCTTGTACCAGATCCCGCCTCACGGCCGATGACTACGATCTGCTCATCCGGTCCGCCGAGATCTTTCCAGTTTGTAATCTCTCCGGTATATACTTTTGCAAGATCTTCAGACTTAATATCTGTGACTGTGTTTGCTGTATCTGTAATAACTGCGATACCATCAATTGCCACAATGTTCTCTACGATACCCTGGCTTTTCTCATCGTCAGAAAGGGCACGGGAAGCATCTCCGATATCAACGCTTCCTGCCTCCAGAGATTCAATTCCTGCACTGGATCCTGTAAACTCTGCGGTTGCGGAAACATTCGGATATTTCTCCATGAATGCTTCGTTCATGGCATTTGCAAGCTTCTCCATGGAAGTACTTCCTGCCAATGTAACGGTTCCGCTCAGATCCGATCCATCTGTTGTATCTGCATTTGCAGTTGTATCAGATGCCGTTGTATCTGTATTTGCATCAGCACTTGCATCACTGCTGTCAGAACCACATCCCATCACACCTGCAGCGACCATTGTTGTTGCTGTCAGTAAAGCCATCATTTTTACAAGTTTGTTTTTCATGATTTTCTCCTCTTTCTTTCATGTTGTTCCTCATTACAGTTGTTATCTTATCGGGTCTGTGTAAAATGCATAACCAGACTAATGTAAATTAAATGTAAAAAATATGTTGTCCTGTAAAACGACAAAACTTACGAATGTTTTAAGTTTATTTAAGGTTCCCGTCTTATCTTCTATGTATAAAGATGTTACCGTAGTCTACGCCATTGCAACCGCACACAAAGGGAAAATTTCTGCCAAAAGTGAAGATGGAAATTCCCTGACTTTTTCCATTCTTCTCAATTAAACATCCCATGTTTCCACAAAAAAGAGAAGAAGATTCTTACATAGCATGCAGAATCTTCTTCTCTTTTTCATTGGATCTTTATAAGCTATTTCAAAAATCCGAAATTGCTGACTATAGCAGCTTCCTTTGCCTTTCCATTGCAGACGTTAACAAAACTGATGATACGGACAACCAGTAAAATGATAAAACATACGGCTGCTGCAATCGGAACCACAACTGTCCAGCAGAACACTACGGTAATCAGTCCCAGCAGAACTTCAGACACAAGGATCCTGATTCCCTCACGCACATGAAATCCGACATAAGGAGAATCCTTCGCCACAAGAAGTGCCACGATGGTTCCTAAAATTCCCAGAAGATATGGAAGCATTGCAAACAGTTTGTGATCTGCAATATCCTTTCCGTCAAATTCTGCGGAATGATCCTTTGGATCTACATAAGGCTGCCCGTACGGCATCCCATTGTTCATCTGTGGATTGCCATAATACGCTCCGTTGTTTCCCTGTGGATTTCCGTAGCCGTATGGCGTCCCCTGCGGATTTCCCTGCTGTGGTCCTCCCTGCGAATTCTGATTTTCCTGTGTTCCTGTATGTAAGCTGGCTCCACATCTGGTGCAGAACGCACTGTCATCCGGCATTTCACTGCCGCACTTCGGACATATCATATAAAATTCCTCCTCTTCGTTTGAAATAAACTCTGCGAACATCTCCGCGCTTTTTATTTTATATAAGTTTATGTTGCAAGTCAATTTAGATTCTCTTAAGTTTTCCTTTTCTTTCTTCATAAATTGTTTTCAGAACAGGCACTACCACAATCTGATACCCCGGATGCTGCTTTCCTATACCCCTGCCAAATCCTATAATTCCGTTGTAATCAGTTGTCCAAAGCTCACCAGCGGAGAAACGTACACGCTCCTTGCCGGTGATACCACCACAACTGTTACATTGGATTCCCTTGTAAAATCGGTAAAAAAATAAAGTGTGCGTTTACCGCACACTTTCGCGCCCTTGCGGAGACACAGCATCATCTTTGACTCCGCAGGTCGCGCATCTTTGCAGGCTGACCTGCTTTAATTGCCAAGTTCCAGCATGGTATCAATACAGCGTTTTGCTTTTATACGCACTTCTTCGTCCAGCTTGATTTCCTCTCCGCCGGTGCCCTTTACACACTGGTATACATCTCCGAGTGTGGTCAGTTTCATATTGTGGCAGACACAGTCTCTTGATAATGGATAAAACTGCTTGTCCGGACATGCAAACTGCAGATGCTGCACGATACTGTTCTCGGTTCCGATAATGAATTCCTTTGCATCACTTTTCTTTGCATAGTCCATGATTCCGGTTGTACTTCCCCGATAATCCGCCAGTTCGGAAACCTCCGGCAGACATTCCGGATGTACCAGAAGAAGTGCGTCCGGATGTGCCTTTCGTGCTTTTTCCACATCCCGTTTCGACATGCGGACATGCGTTGGACATCCCCCCTGCAGCAGTTTGATATTTTTCTCCGGCACCTGATCAGCCACCCATTTTCCCAGATTGCAGTCCGGGATAAACAAAATATTTTTATTCTCTATATTCTTTACAATCTGAACTGCCGATGAGGAAGTTACACAGACATCACAAATCGTTTTTAACTCGGAAGTCGTATTAATATACGCTACCACGGTATAATCCGGATACATCTTTTTCACCCCGGAAATCAGTTCCACATCCATCTGTTCTGCCATCGGACATCCCGCATTGCTGTTGGATAACAATACCCTTTTCTGTGGGGACAGAATCTTGACCGTCTCTGCCATAAAACGGACTCCGCACATCAGCACAGTGCTCTGCGCTGCCTTGGCAGCCTGCACGCTCAGCCCATAGGAATCCCCTACATAATCAGCCACCTCCCAGATATCATGACTCTGATATGCATGTGCCAGAATACAGATATCCTTTTCTTTCTTCAGGCGGATGATCTCGTCCTGCAGTTCTCTTGTCGTTAACATAAAATACTCCTTTTCACGAAATACCCTTCTATACAGACATTTCTTGTTACATTCAACATATTACATAGAGTATACTCACATGCCCGTCAGGTGTCAAGACACAAAAGAGTTAAAACCACGGAAGCCTGTGAAACGGGATGATAAGGATTTCCTTCGACTTCATGTCATCCGTTGTAATGTAGGTATGTTTCCAATATCGCGCATCCAGGGAAATTTCCCGGTTATCCCCCAACATGAAATAAGAGCCCTCCGGAACGGTAAAGGTTTTATCTTCTTCTCCACAATCCGTTTCGACAGTGTCATCCAGATAAGCCGATTCATCCAGCGGTTCCCCATTGATGTATACTTTTCCTCCGACAAAAGAAACCGTCTCCCCCGGAAGTCCGATCACACGTTTGACCATGGTTTCATTTTCATCTTTCTGATAAAACATGACAATATCGCCGCGTTGTGGTTTTTCTTCCTCATATGCATGACGGTCTCCAATGAGCCAGTCATGAACCATCAGTGTCGGTTCCATACTCTCAGATGGCACCCGCCCGATCATCAAAAAACAACGGAATGTGATAATAATGGCAAGAAGAACTGCTATGTAAATCACCCACCCCACGATATCTTTTCGTTTTTGTTTTGTCTGTTCGTCCATAGATTCCTCCCTGTATGTTTTTCATTTGGAATTAATCATATCATACCAAAGGCAAAGATGTATAAATTTTTTTAAGATTGTAAGTAACGTGAAAAATTTATGCAATTACTGTAAATCTCTGTGGATATTTTCGGTTGTGAGAACCCCGGTATTTATGTTAAGATGGGGGTGTCTGTTATAGAAAGGAGAAACAGATTTCGAAAAGTTAAAAACTTTAGCGCCATGTACCCTGTGATACAGCTTTCGCTGTACCGAAATAAGGAGCACATTGCATGAAAATTCCGCTTTCGCGGAAGCAATGTGCGAATGTGATACAGCTTTCGCTGCACCACAAGGGTTAACGAGGATTCAGGTGATCGAAGATTCGGCGGATGCCTGAACGCAGGAATGGGGCTGCGCATACGAATCACAAACAGGATGGTAACATCCGAACAAAGGCTTCGTACCCCGATGGAGCCAATTGCATGAGAATTTGCTTACGCGAAGCAATTGGCATAGGTGATAACACTTACGTGTTACCACATAATGCACAATGAAAAATATTCTGATGAACGAAAACAATATCGGAATCATAAAATTATATGAGAAAAAGGAGATTTCAATTATGTGTGGAATTATTGGATTTACAGGTAAATTAAAAGCCCAGGATGTCTTATTGACAGGACTTGCAAGCCTTGAGTACCGTGGATATGACAGTGCGGGAATTGCGTACTTTAAAGATACCGGAAAAATTTCACTTCGGAAAACTGTCGGAAAAGTAAAAGATCTTCGTGCAATCTGCGATGATGATAACAATTCTACGTGTGGAATCGGCCACACCCGCTGGGCAACCCATGGTGGCGTTACCAATGCCAATGCACACCCTCATAAGGTCGGACAGGTTGCATTGATCCACAATGGTATCATCGAGAACTATCATGATCTCGCCACCAAATACGATCTGACGGATGAACTGATTTCCGAGACGGATACCGAAGTTGCCGCCGCATTGATCAATAAACTCTACGAAGGAGATCCAAAAGAAGCTCTGCGCAAAGCAGTAGCCGAAATTGAAGGTTCCTTTGCCTTCTGCGTTCTGTTCAAGGATCATCCAGGTGAAATTTATGCGGTAAGAAATGTCAGCCCTATGGTTGCAACATACTGTGATGACGGTGCTTTTATTGCATCCGATCTGACTGCTTTTATCGCATACAACAAGCGTTATTTCATCGTGCCGGAATATCATATTTTAACTATGACTGCGGACGGCATTACGTTAGAAGATTTAGACGGTCATTCCGTAGAACCGGAATATATGGAAGTAAACTGGGATGTTACCGCAGCCCAGAAAGATGGTTATCCGCATTTCATGATCAAAGAAATTCATGAACAGCCGGCTGCCATCACAAGAACCATTACCCCACGTATCAAAGATATGCTTCCGGATTTTTCGGAAGATGCCATTGCGGATTCCTTCTTTGAAAATGTAAGCGACATTACGATCGTTGCCTGTGGTACTGCAATGTACGCGGGAATGGTAGGAAAAACCATGATCCAGAACCGCCTGCATATTCCGGTTACCGTGGCAATCGCATCGGAGTTCCGCTATGAAGAACCGGTAATCAATGAAAAATCCATGGTGATCGTTGTATCCCAGTCCGGAGAAACCATTGATACCTTAGAAGCTCTTCGCCTTGCAAATAAATATACAAAGAAAACACTGTCTATTGTAAATGTAAAAGGCTCCAGCATTGCACGTGAAAGCAGCTATGTATTATATACACATGCCGGTCCGGAAATCGCTGTTGCAAGTACAAAAGCATACACCGTTCAGGTTGCTTCTTTTTACCTGCTTGCATGCAAACTTGCCATGACACAGCAAAAGATTTCTGTCGAAGAAGCACGTACATTTATTGGAACACTGCAGGAAATTCCAAATTACATCGAGGAAGTTCTTGCACAGGCTCCTGATATTGAACAGCTGACCAAACGCATGATCAATGCCAACAACGCGTTCTTTATCGGTCGTGGACTCGATTATACCCTTTGCATGGAAGGTGCTTTGAAATTAAAGGAAATTTCTTATATTCATGCCGAAGCCTATGCTGCCGGTGAATTAAAACACGGAACCATTGCTCTGGTCAGTGAAGGGGTTCCTGTCATTGCCGCTGCTACCCAGAAACATGTATACAGCAAAGTTATTTCCAATATCCGGGAAGTAAAAGCCCGTGGTGCTTATGTCATTCTTTTGTCCAAAGACAAAGAAATCACAGATCCTTCTATCTGTGATGTACACATCAATCTTCCGGATGTATCCGACGAATTTACGATTTTTGAATCTGTTGTAATTTTCCAGCTGATTGCATATTACACATCCGTTGGAAAAGGCTTAAATCCGGATCAGCCACGTAACCTGGCAAAATCTGTAACGGTAGAATAAGAAAAAACTGTCGCGCGAAAATTCGTGCGACAGTTTTTTTGACATAGAGCCTTTCTAAAACTTTTGAAGGCAAAAAAAGAACCCCAGAAGCTCTCTAAAAGCCTCTGAGGTTGCCCCTGCCAAGGATTCTCTCACCCATGTACCGGAATCCTTGTATCGTCGGCGCGACAGGATTTGAACCTGCGACCTCTGCGTCCCGAACGCAGCGCTCTAC
>OLOX01003696.1_pt1 | contig 11240 bp, 10 predicted proteins | sample 1672091 | NCBI WGS metagenome assembly OLOX01 (sample SAMEA3136644, study PRJEB25190) | human gut metagenome | reverse complement strand
GCGAAAAGGTCAAAGTCCTGCTGGCACGCGCACTGTTCGGCAACCCGGACATCCTTCTGCTGGATGAGCCTACCAAAGGAATTGATAATTTCTTCAAGCTGGAATTTGCAGAGATCCTGAAGGATCTGAAGAAACAGGGAGTGACGATCATCATGGTTTCTCATGATGTGGAATTCTGTGCAAAATACGCAGATCTGGTAAGTATGTTTTTTGATGGCAGCATCATCACCACAAATACACCAAATCGTTTCTTTTCACAGAACAGTTTCTATACAACGGCAGCAAACAGGATGAGCCGCCATATCTTTGAAAACGCTATTACAAATGAGGATGTGATCGAATTATGCAGACAGAATCTGTAAAATACTGGACTTTAAAAAGGATCCTGGGCTATGTACTGATCCTGATCCTGATGCCGGTGACTCTGATGGTGTCCTGGCATTTCGGAGATCGAAAATATTATCTGTGCAGCCTGATCCTGATCGTTTATTCTATAATCCCGTTTTTGCTCAGTTACGAAAAAAGGAAACCCCAGGCAAGAGAGCTGGTAACGATCGCCGTGATGTGTGCCATTGCAGTGGCTTCCAGAGCTGCGTTTATCATGCTTCCGCATTTTAAGCCCATGCTGGGAATCATTATGATCACAGGAATGGCTTTTGGCGCAGAAGCGGGATTTCTGACAGGAGCTCTTGGAGCTTTTGTGAGCAATTTTATCTTCGGACAGGGACCCTGGACTCCGTGGCAGATGTTTGCCTACGGGATCGGAGGACTTCTGGCAGGGCTTCTTGCAAGAAAAGGGATCATGACAGAGAAAAAGAGGATCCGCACGGCAGTGATCGGTTTTCTGATCATTCTGTGTATTGTGGGACCGCTTCTTGACACCTGCTCTGTTTTTACTATGGTAACAAACTTTACCCGGGCTTCTGTAGGCGCGATCTATATGTCAGGCCTTCCGGTAAATATTGTACATGGAGTTGCAACAGCACTGACACTTTTGATCCTGTGTAAACCGATGATGGAGAAGCTTGAGAGAATCCGGATCAAATACGGAATGATGGGTGAGGAAGATGAGATTTGACAGTTACCATCCGGTGATAAACCTGATCTACTTTGCGGCAGCAATCGTATGTACCATATGGTTTCATCATCCGGTATTCCTTGGGATATCTTATGTCTGCGCATTTGTATATTCCGTAAAACTCAATGGGAAAAGAGCGGTGATCTTCAATCTGTGTCTGATTCCGCTGATCTTTCTGTATGCGGCCTGGTATTCCTATTACAATCATTTCGGAGTGACAAATCTCCGTCAGAATTTTATCGGAAACCAGATTACCCTGGAATCTGTGGTATATGGAATTGTCCGCGGAACCACCGTGGCAGCAGTGATCATGTTTTTTTCCTGTGTGTTCGCTGTGGTGTCATCGGATAAAGTAGTATATCTTTTCGGAAGGATATCGCCCAGATTATCCCTGTTTCTGTCCATACTTTTACGGTGTGTCCCGAGAGTGAAGGAACGTGCCAGGAAGATTGAGATATCCAGAGAGGGTATTGGGAAAGGGGTACGGCAGGGAAATATCCTGGAGAGATTTTTGCACGGATTAAGCCTGATCTCCATTGTGATCACCTGGACGCTGGAGGATTTTGTGGAAAGTACGGTTTCCATGAAGAGCAGGGGTTATTCGCTCCGGGGAAGAACGGCTTTTTCCATTTATCGTTTTGATAACAGAGACAGAAGTTTTGTTGTGATGATCTTTCTCTGTCTGACTTTTGTGGCATCGGCCATTCTTCTGGACCAGACAGAGATCTATTATAATCCGGAGATCATTATGAATCCGGTTACTCCCATGTCTTTTGTATTTTATGTGGCTTACGCAGTGCTGCTGCTTTTGCCCATGGGATTGCAGATCGCAGGGGAGATCCGTTACAAGAGGAAGAAATAAAAAGTGTGAACATTATTGTGAAGGCTGAATTCACCGGAGGTCTTCACAAGATGTAATAAATGGCACAGGAATCTGTACCGAGAAAAAGAAAGAGAGGTAAAAAGATGCTTAGAAAAGAACTGCAGAAAAAATGCAGGCAGTTGCAATGGCAGCTGTTGTGACACTTACCACCGTAGGTGCACCGGCTACTACCTTTGCCGGAGAACTTCCCGGAGAATTAACTGCCGAAGCCTTCTCTGATAATGGGGAGGCAGTGACAGAAGAGGTCACAGAGGATGATTTTTCGGACGGAGAAACCGCTGCGGGACAAAGCAGCGCAGGAGAAAACGAAGTAGTTGATGTTCCGGCTGCACAGGCTGAGGAGAGCAGCGAAGGAAGCACAGAGGACGAGCAGGCAAAAGCCCAGGCTTATCTGAAAGAAAACTTTATTGACGGAAGCAATAAGATCATAACCAGTGGCGGTACAGGCGTTACAAAAAGTGAGGATGGTCTTACTTACAATGTTGCCCTTACGATCCCGACCAGCGGATATGCTATCAGAAGTATGAGATTAAAATATGTGAATACTGTTTATAAAACAGGATGGTACATTGATAAGGATAATCCGTATGTTGGCTATAAAGCTCCGGCGACAAACGGTAGCAGAAGTATCACAAGACCTACCGCAGAGCAGGGTCCATACACCTTCACAGCAACCCTGAAACTTTTCGCCCTTGATACAGACACAACAGCGATCAACGACGGAACTGCAACAGCGCTTGCAACACAGGACTTCACCATCGTTCTGGCTCCGGAAAAGAAGAACTATACCGTAAATATCAAACCGGTAAACGCAAAAACAGGGGAAGCCATTGAAGGCGCAACCGTAGATATTCAGAAAGACTGGAGTTCCCTTACTCCGGCAGACGATGGAAGCTATACACTGGTAGAAGGTTCCGAGTATACACTGACAGTAACCGCAGACGGATACGATAAATATACACAGACGATCCTTCCATCTGCAAGCGGAGATATAGAAGTAAAGCTTTCTCCGATCGTATACAGAAATACAACCTTCGCAGTGACAGGAAATGACGGAGCAACCATCACAGACGCGGATATCACAGTAAAAGAAGGCTGGTATACAACTCTCAGACCGCAGGAAGACGGAAGCTACAAGCTCCAGGCAGGCAAAGAGTACAAATATACCATCACAAAAGACGGATATAAAGAAGCATCCGGAAGCTTCACCGTACCGGATGAGGCAGGCGATTATACCTTCCCTGTCACCCTTCAGTCCAATATCGATCCTGCAGATCAGGCAGCGGTAGACGCAGTAAAGAAAGCCTTTGACGCAGAATTCGGAACCTTACGTCCTGTTTACGGAACCGATTCTAACATTGCGGACATGGTACTGGCAAAAGTCAAAAAGTACAATCTGGATGTAGATGTATCCAATGTAAAGGTTTCTCTTGCAACATCTGAGGATACGGATTATATCGGCACTGACGGAACCATTCATTATGTAAAGAGTGATCTGAACAGCATGGGTGTGTATTCCAAGAGCCTGGACTGCACCTTTAAGTTTACCTGCAACAACGCGTCTGCAGTATCTGAGAGCCGCAGAGTAACTGTCAGCTGGGATCAGGAATATTTCAGAGGCAAAATGCAGGCAGAGGCTGACCAGCTTACCTGGGACAGCATAAAAGGAAATAATGCGTCACAGGAGGAAGTAACTTCTGATCTGACACTTCCGGGCTGCATGGGTACCAGCATGCGTAATATATGGTCTACCGTAACATGGGAATCTTCTGATCCGGATGTGATCTCTATCCAGAATCCGTCCATCGATTCCCCGATCTATCCGAGAACCGGAAAGATCAACCCGAAAACAGAGGACACAGAGGTTACTCTGACAGCTACCTTTAAGGCAAACGATATACTCCTTAATGAGTATATTGAAAAAGCCGACAGCTTCGGAACCATTAAAAAAACCTTCAAAGTAACGGTAAAGGGAAGCGGAAGCCAGGCACCGACTGAGGAAGAATTAAAGGCGATTCTGGATAAATATTATACAGCAGATCAGCTGAAGGATTTTACAACGCAGACACAGCTTGATACAGCGAACTGTACCGGTGACATCCAGCTTCCTCGTTACACAAGGATCAAAGATGAAAACGGTGAGTATGTATTCAATAATAAAGAGATCACAGTAACCTCCAGTGATGCGAACCTGATGAAGATCAACGGATACAGAGCAGCGGTGGATCTGTTTACATATGATAAAGATACGACAGCAAATCTTATCGTTACCTTCACAAGAGAAGGCGTAACTGCCACAAAAGAGATCCCGATCACAGTTTCCGTAAAAGATATCAACGAAAAGCTGGACGCAGAAATTGCTATGATGGATTACGCAAAAGCCCATTATTTCGATGGTATCAAAGGTGACAATGCCGACGCGGACAGCATTACCACAAACCTTCACGCATTCCAGGAAATGTATCTGGACAACGAAGGAAAAGCTGTCTGGGTATACAATGCAGATGACAAAACAGGCGCAGGTATCATCACAGATGATTATTTTGATGACCCGTGGATCATGGAAGGACAGGGATACAATCACTTCAAATCTTCCAACAACGCAGTGATCCAGCATGAAAACCTTGTTGTAAACAGACCGGAGAGCAATACACAGATCACCATCAGTTCTCTTCTTTCCAGTGAGAAATATGGCCAGTTTGCAAAAGATCATCGGGATAACGCAAAACTTCAGAAACTTTATAAACAGGAAGCATCTGTTACAGTAACCGTAAAGGGAACAAAAGCAGAAGGCGAAGCTCTGAAAGCTAAGATCCAGGAAGCAAATACACTTCTTGAGAGCATCACAGAGGGAACAGAAGCAGGACAGTATCCGGAAGGAACAAAAGATGCCCTTTCCGAAGCAATCAAAGCTGCACAGGCAGTTTCCGATAACGCCGAGGCAACAGAAGCACAGCAGACAGAAGCAATCACAGCCCTTGCCAAGGCTATGAAAGACTGCCAGGATTCCAGGATTCCGCAGAGTGCTGATGTAACTGTCATCGCCGGTACCGAAGCAAACACAGCCGGAAAAACACAGGCCCTTACAGTAAAGGCTACAGACGCAGCACTTTACGGATATGTAAAACCGGAGAAAGTACAGGCAGAGGTAACTGTTCTTGACGCACTTGCAGATCTTCATGCAGCAATGTACGGAGATGCATTTAAGGCAGCACCGGAAGATTACCTGGTAGTAAATGAGAGTGGCTTGATCAGCAAAGCGGTTGGAGTTACTACTGCTAATGTAAGCTTCTTTGTAAACAACAAAATGCCGCTGGGTGACAGTGGATATGGAAGCATGTGTAATGAAGCCGTTCTGAACAGCGGAGATGTTTTAAACGTATTCTTCTATAATGACACAGCAGGATACAGTGACGAATATCTGTATTTTGACAGCATTGCATGCGACATCATGGCTAAGAAAGACTTTATCCTGAATGTAAAAGGATTTAAGGCAGCATGGGGTGAGGAGGCTTCTGCACAGAAGGATATCACCGTAGAACTCCGTGACAGCGAAGGTAAGACAGTAGCAACAGGAACCACCGATGAGAACGGAAATGTAACACTTAATGCACCGGCAGAAGGAACTTATACAGCAGCTATCGTAAAAACACCATATGAGTACTATATTCCGGTAGATGCCAAGGTTGTTGCCAAGGCACATGAGCATAGCTACACAACCTGGAAAAAAGTAAGCTCTGCAACCGTATTTGCTCCGGAGAAACAGGAAAGCACCTGTGATTTCTGTGGCGAGAAGACAACAAAAACTGTTGGCGAGAAACTTACACCAACCGTTAAACTTACAGCAACAAAACTGGCACTGAAAACGAAACAGTCTGTAACCGTAAGGGCAACAGGACTTGCAAAGGGAGATTACGTCAAGAGCTGGACATCCTCCAAAAAGTCAGTTGCAACTGTAGACAAAAACGGTAAGATCACAGCAACCTCCAAAGAGGGAACCGCAGTGATCACAGTAACTCTTGCAAGTAAAAAAACCGCAAAAGTAACTGTAACCGTAAAAATGATCAGAACAACAAAGCTCACAAAAGTACCGAAGACACTGAGCCTTACAACCGGAAAGAAATATACCCTGAAACCGGTTGTAACACCATCCAATTCTCAGGAGAAAGTTACTTACAAGAGCAGCAACACCAAGATCGCTACTGTAAGCAGCACAGGTGTGATCACTGCGAAAAAAGTCGGAAAAGTAACGATCACCGTACAGTCCGGAAAGCAGAAAGCAACGGTAACATTAACTGTGAAAAAAGCGCCTGCATTAAAAGCAATCAAAAATGTTCCGACTAAGAAAACCATCACAAAGGGTAAAACATACACATTAAAACCACAGCTTTACCCGTCAGGAGCAATTGCAAAGATCACTTATACAACCAGCAATAAGAGCATTGCCACAGTAGATTCCAAAGGCAAGATCACAGCAAAGAAAAAAGGAACTGCAGTGATCACTGTAAAAGCCGGAAAATTTACCGCAAAATGCAAAGTTACTGTAAAATAGGAAATTGATAAGAAATTAAAGATCACAGAAATGTGAAACCAAAAAACAGGGTCTGTCAGAAATGGCAGCCCTGTTTTTTGTTGTTTCTGTCAGAAAAAATCTGATCAGGCCGGATTGATGACGATCCGGTTCCGTCTGGCCAGAGCAATGGCGATATGACAGCCTTCCGCGATGGCACAGGCTTTATCGGCAAAGCTGATGATCCAGGCTTCTCTGTTGCGTGGAAGAGGTCCCAGAGGGAACATATGTGAGAGAATTGCGTCCAGTTCTCTGTCCGTCATATCAAAGTGAGTGGCACTGTTTTCTGCGGCAGCTTTCGGGTGATAGAACGCCTGATGCTCACCGGTCGGTGTCTCTGCTTTGAAATCGTAAGGACAGAAATCGTGGAGAAGTCCTGCCCTTGCGGCGGCTTTCTCGTCACATCCCAGCTTCCTGGCAATGAACCAGGAGAGGTAGGAAACATTGATACTGTGCATGAGCCGAGTGGTCCACTGGTGGTGGGTGTACAGGCTCAGCTTCAGGAATTCTCTGTTGCAGAGGATGTTTTTCACAAGCTCATGATATTCCTGTGAGACCTCGTCCGACACTGTGATATCCATCGGCAATCACCTTCTTTCTTCTGTTTATAATTTCATTATGACGCTTATAGCGAAAAATGCAATAAAATTTATAGTTTTTTTAGAAATTAGTTGGAACAAATTTTTTTAGACTTTGCTGTGGGGTGTCGATCAGAATGTGAATGCCAGTCGCATTGGATGTTTTGTCCGGAAGGGATGTATGGTATAGTTTAATCAAATCAAGTAAGTCCCCTGCTTAAATTGCGAAAAGCAATAAGCAGTGGGTGGGGACTTGCTTGTATCAGGAGGAGTGAAAGCTCCTCCTGATAAACTGCGGAGCAGTTATTTGGTGTAGAGCTACGTAGCGAAGCGGATTGCGAATATCCGCTTGACAAGGAAAAGTGAACAATAACAGAAATACAGAACACCTGAAACACAGGTGAACTTATCAGGAGGAAAAAACAATGCCAGGATATCTGATCAAAGATACAACAAAAGAGGAACGTAAACAGATCGTGGAGGAATCTCTGGGAAATATTTCCGCGAACTGCGATGGCTGTATGGCGAGACTTGCAGATATGTACCAGGATTATATTGACGGGAAGAAGGAAATCCGTGAGATCAATATGGAATTCAATGCCAGATATGTCCGTGGAGATATGGACAAAGAGGAGAAAAAAAGCTGCCCGATGTAGGAAATGGAGATTGACAGTACCATGGACCAAAATGAAGTAAAATATGATAAGCTGCTGAAAATCAAAACTACCGGCCGTGACGATTCCAGGTCGGATCAGTACTGTTATCCATATGAACCAACGCCATACTGTGTACTGGAACGGCTTGCGTATTGTGGGTATCTGGGGAAAAAGAATCATCTGATCGACTATGGATGTGGAAAAGGCAGGGTGGATTTTTTTCTGGCATGGCAGGTCAGGTGCCGGACTACAGGTGTGGAGTACGATGAACGCATGATAAAAGCCGCAGAAGAAAACAGGCAGCGGGCTGTTTCCGGGGCAAAAACCACTTTTATACTGGAAAATGCAGCCCTTTTTCAGGTGCCGGAATCTGCTGACAGATTTTATTTTTTTAATCCGTTTTCTGTGGAAATACTGAGAAGTGTCATCGGACGCATCCGGGAATCCTGGTATGAAAAAACAAGAGAAATGCTGCTGTTTTTCTATTATCCATCTGACGAATATATTTCCTATCTGATGACTGTGGATGAACTGGAATTCCTGGACGAGATCGACTGCCAGGATCTTTTTGACGGAAAAAATCCTAGGGAGAGGATATTGGTATTTCAGATGGGAGAGGAGTAAAAACAACATGATAAAACTGATCGCAACAGACGTAGACGGAACTCTTGTAAAAGACGGGACCATGACTATCAATCCGGAATATATGACAGTAATCCGGAAGCTGACTGAGCTGGGAATCACCTTTGTGGTGTGTTCCGGGCGGCAGTATGACAGTGAGAGGAAGCTGTTTGAACCGTTGAAGGATCTGGTGTATTTTGTTTCGGATGGAGGTACGGTGATCCGGAAGAATGATAAGATCCTGAAGGTGCACACACTTCCAGACGAGACCTGGAAAAGCATGCATCGCATGGTAAAAGAAAAAATGCCGGAATGTGACTGCTTTATTGCCACACCGGAGTGCTGTTATGCGGAGAATGAAAATGGAAGGATGTTCCGCTGGCTCAGAGATTCCTATGGCTATGATATGAGAAAAGTGGACGATCTTTCTTCCCTTGAGGGAAAACAGGTGTTGAAATTTTCCGTTTATCACCCGGAACGATGTGAGGAGCTTTGTGCTCCATATTTTACACCGGCGTGGAAGGATAAGGTAACACTGGCAGCGGCCGGAAAAGAATGGATGGACAGTACTCCGCCGGAAGGGGAGAAAAGTATAGCTGTGGAGTTTATCCGGCAGCGCCTGGGGATTTCTTTGGAGGAAACCTGTACATTCGGAGATAACCTCAACGATATCGCCATGCTCCGGAAAGCGGGAATGAGCTATGCGGTAGCCAATGCCAGAGCGGAAGTGCAGGCAGCAGCCAGGAAAGTGTGCCCATCTTACAGTGAAGACGGAGTGTTACAGATTCTGAAAAGGATTGTTTCTGAAAGCAGAAAATGATAAAGATACATAAAATATGTGCCTTTAGTAAAAAAGAGTAAATAAAAGTCATCGGCCAGGGGTTGACTTTTTAAAACGATTCTGTTAAATTGAAAAAAATAAAAATTTCAATTCCATGAGGGAGTAGTTCGCACGTAAGTGTGATTTGTCAACAGACCCGGTTTTTTCTGAAAAACCTGGCAAATCTTAAAGAATGAGACTCATGTATGTTTTGTTATATTTTATTATAACAGAGCATACATGAGTCTTTTTTATGTCATACTGGAAGCAGATCTCCAGCTCATGGGAAATGAAAACAGAAAGTGAGAAGAAGAAAAATGGAAAATCTGGTAAACAGCTCACCCCTGATCCTTGTATTAGTCTTTCTTGTGATAGGTTTTGCTTTTCTGATGAAAGGCGCGGACTTTTTTGTAGAAGGAAGCTCCAGTATCGCAAAACGACTGAAAGTTCCGCCGATCATCATCGGCCTTACCATCGTGGCAATGGGAACATCTCTTCCGGAAACGGCAGTCAGTGTCACTGCGTCACTGGTCAATAACAATGAACTTGCGGTCAGTAACGTGGTAGGTTCCAATATTTTTAACCTGATGGTAGTTGTTGGAGTCTGTTCCATCCTGACACCGATCCTGGTACAGAAGGAAACCATCCGGAGGGATATTCCGTTTTCCATGATCTGTGCGCTCCTTCTTCTGGGGCTTGGGATCCTGGCAGCAGGAGATACGATCGGAATGAGACTTGGTCATCTGGATGGAATGATCCTGCTGGGATTTTTTGCAGGCTATATTGTGGCAATGATCCAAAGTGCCATGAAAGCCAGAGCAGCAGGAAAAAATGTGGAGATCGAAGGAATTGAAGAACTGGAAGAAGAAATCGGCATCCTTTCCTGGCTGAAGAGTATTCTCTTTATCGTTGGAGGCGCGCTTGCCATTGCTTTTGGCGGAGATCTTACCGTAGATGCTGCCAGCCGCATCGCCATTGATCTGGGAATGAGCCAGACACTGGTGGGACTTACCATTGTTTCCATCGGAACCTCCCTTCCGGAGCTTGTGACATCCGTGGTTGCAGCCAGAAAGAATGAAGTGGATATGGCAGTGGGAAATGCAGTAGGTTCCAATATTTTCAATATCCTGATGGTCCTTGGAATTGCGTCTGCCATCAATCCGGTGGCACTGATCCGGGAGAACATTATCGATATTGTGATATTGATCGTATTTTCTCTGATCGTGTGGATCTATGCCGCAACGAAGCGTAAGATCAGCCGGAAAGAGGGAATTTCCATGGTGTGCCTGTATCTGATCTATGCGGGGTATATTATCTGGAGATAGCTGTCATGGAAGAAATTTTTCAGTATTATACCTACGAACAGTTTTGAGACCTATATAGCAGGTAAGAGATAAGATTGTAAAGATTCAAAATTGAAAGAAAGTATGGATAATTGTGAAGTACTCCGTTCAGCATTCTTGCAGGTGGATGTGAAATATAAGAAATATATTTATAAAAGAAGGAGAACATTATGGAAAACATTAACAATGAAGAAGAAAGAGTTATTGAACAGGTAGAATTCGAAACAGAAGATGGTCAGAAGATCCTCATGAGCGTTATCGAAGAGACAACTATTGCAGGTGTTGATTACATCCTTGTATCATCAGATTTCGACGATGAATCAGAAGAAGGCGAAATTGAAGTATTACCTCTTAAGCTCATCAAGGAAGAAGGCGAAATCGCTTCATACGAGACAATTGAAGATGAAGAAGAACTTGCAGCAGTTAGTGAAGTATTTGCTAAGCTTTTATCAGAAGACGATATCGAACTTGATTATTAATTGAGGAGGGATGTTACATCCTTTAAAGAGGAAATGAAATGGATGAAGAAGTACATTTAAGAGAAGGAGCTTTATCAAAAGTTCCTTTCAATGAAAATAGTAAAAACTTAAATAAAGACTTAAATAAAGATGTAAAGAAGAATTGGAAGCAGAGAAATAACAGAAAGAAATTCTATAACAACAAGAAAAATGATGCTATTGAATCAACTGTT
>OLOX01003691.1_pt1 | contig 11248 bp, 6 predicted proteins | sample 1672091 | NCBI WGS metagenome assembly OLOX01 (sample SAMEA3136644, study PRJEB25190) | human gut metagenome | reverse complement strand
TGGCGGGGAACGCATAGTCGGAGATTTCCGCTGCGTCGGCATAGCTGAGGATATTTGTATCCTCGCCAACACTTACATCGACTCCCTTGTACTTTGCGTACCGGTACAGGATGGCCGCCAGCTGTTCGCGGGTAATGGAATCGTTGGGCCGGAAGCTTCCGTCTGCATAGCCGGTATAGACGCCGCTCTGTGCGGTCCATGCGACAGCCTCGGAATACCACTGACCAGACCTGACGTCTGTAAAACGCGCCTCGGCAGTCGGTGCAGGGCTTCCCTCCATGCGCCAGAGAATTGTCGCCATCATCGCACGGGTCGCAGTCAGATGCGGACCGAAGCGGGTATCGGAAACGCCCTGCATCACGCCTCTTCCGCAGACGAACATCACGTCGTCATAGAACCAGTCAGCGATAGTCACATCCTCGAAGAAACGATTGCGTGTCCATGCGGCATATACCGTTTTGTCAGCATCCAGTGTAACGGAAGTCACGCGCTGCGTCAGCGCCTCATCTGCGTACCAGCCATCGAACGTATAGCCATAGCGATAAGCAGAATATTCCGCAAGATCAATGACTGTGCCCTTAATCTTAACAACCGGCTCAAGCGAACTACCACCGTTTGTCTCAAACGTGAGTTTATAATAGGGCAAAACGTAGCCGCCAGTTACAGGAAGCTCTTCTGTTTCCTCATAATTGCAGATCGTACAGCTGCGTACCCTTTCTCCCGTTTTTGTCGAGGTCGGTCTGCGTACAATCGACCATTCTCCAAACCTGTGTACTCCCATATCCTTGATATGATCGCAGCGGGCGCAGACATGCCAATGTCTCTGCTCGTTTGTAATCCACTCTGGCTTATAAGTATGACCAAGCGGCTCACCATACTTCTTGCCACAGAATTCACAGGTCGCCTGCTCTGTGCAGGTTGCTTCGCCGCCGGAGCAATTCTCTGTTTCTGTGTGGATGGCATCTCTCGAGCAGACGCGCGTATGTGTGCCGTTGTCGTTGGATGTCCACGCGCCGTAATCATGTCCGAGCGGATTGCCATACTCAAAGGTTTCCGTGCCCTTTTCGCCGCAGATGGCGCAGGACTTGTAATAGACTGCTTTTGCTGTGCAGGTCGCGGCAGATTTCAGATACTTGTCGTCTGCTTTTTCGGCCGATGGGTCATGCTCTGAAGTCTTTGCGCCGCAGGCATCGCACTTATGGTCGTTATCCGAATCAAAATGGCCTGCTTTCTCTTGTGCCGCGCCGCAGATTTCGCAGACGTGCCAGTGGTTATATCTGTCTTGCTTCCACTCACTGCTATAGCTGCATGCTTCCTTCTCGACATGGCTGGAATCTCTGGAACAGGTGCGCTGGTGCTGACCATTTTCGCTGGACGTCCATGCGCCCCAGTCGTGGCCGAGAGCGGTATCTGCAGCGGAAAAAGTGTCGCTTGTGCTGATTTCACCGCATTCGCAGGACAGGTAATAAACCGCATCGTTCAGGCAGTCCGCAGGTGTTTTCAACGTCTCGTCATTCTGAACTTGTTGATCAAAGACATGTGTATGGAGCGGAGTCCAGTGCGCGTAGAGCGTCTGTTCTTCGGTATTCTCAGGCATAATGTCGGTTGCCTGAATCTGTGTGCCGCCCTCTGCTTCTGTGAACCAGCCGTCGAACGTGTAGCCTTCCCGGCTCAGGACGGGAAGTTCACCATAGGCACGGCCCCAAGGTACTTTTCTAGGCATTAGGGCACCGTTGGACTCAAAATGAACTGTGCAGAAATCCAGAACCGTGAACTTGACTGCATTCGAGCGTCCGGCTCTGTAGTTCGCAGTTTCCGCTGTTGTGGCGTAGGCCCAGAATTCGCCTGCATCGACAGCCTGTGTAAAGGAATAAATCACCTCATTGTTGCTGTCATTGTCGGCATAGATCAGCGACGGGTGCTCCGCATAGCGATATGTGACCTCCGCGTTTTCCATCACGCCGGTGACGGAGAGCGTCTCATAAAGCGAGTCGCCCTTCAGGAACTCGGTCTTCAACATGCTGAGTTCGAGGTCGGGCTCTGCCTTGTGGATGGTTCCGCCGATGGTGAAGGTATCCGTCGTCGTGCCGTTCTCGAATACGAACTGCTCTGCATTTTCTCCGGTGAGCGTTACCGTGACGGTGACTGTTTTGCTATCCCCGGCTTCGGGAGAATCAAAGACAGCCGAGATCGTGCAGCCAGTTCCGTCTTTAAACTCATGCGTAAAATCTCCGGCCTTATAGGGAGCACCGAAATTGGTCACCGGGAAATCAGGCGTTCCGTCGTAATACTTCTCTACCTTTGCATTGTTGATGCTCATCGTCCGCTCGAGGACCGTCCGCGAATCTGCGGTAACAAGATACAGTATCTGGTCGCTCCTGTACGCTACCTGAGCATTCGCATCGTCCGAGGAGAAGTATGCGGCGTAATCCTCCTCATAGGCGTTGGAGAACGCCACAGGGTAGCTTGCATTTCCGACAGTCACGCCGACGGATGCGCCGGGCTCCATGGGAGCAGAAATGGACAGCGTCTTGCCGGAGGGCAGATAGACGTTATTTGCCGCACCGGAGACGGTGTTGTTTCTCACAGTGGGCGCACCGCTGAGCTTCAGCTGACCGGAATTCTTGGGATTGACATAAATTCCGCCGCCGCTGCCCGCCGTGTTGTTTTCAATCGTACCGCCGGAGAGATTGCAGATCGAGCCGGAGCGGTAAATATAGACGCCGCCGCCGTTGCCCGTGGCGGTATTCCCGCTGATGACGCCGTTGTTGAAGGATTCGCAGAAAGTCATATCGACTTGACCGCCGCGAGAGAACTTCACAACATCGGTCGTATACCCGCCGATATCGATGATGTAGGTATATGCCTCGGGACGCGCCATGATTTGTCCCATGTACGGAGCGATGGCAGCAACGCCCTGCGGGAACACGAAGACGCGGGCAACGCGAATCTCAAAGGAGATGTCGTTGTAGGTGAACTCGACTCGGCGTCCATCGCGGCCGAAATAGGTCTGGTATTTTGGGGCAAGGTCATGGATATGTGTCGGAGGCAAGCCCATTGCAAGGCAAATATCCTGACGGACATTCTTCTGACCGGGACGAATCATGCCGCTTGCCTGAAACTCCTTGGCGATGGCAAAGAGAGTCAGAACATAGTAAGACCAGTCGGAGGTCTTGTCGTACATGTACGGAACGCGGGACTGGGTCAGCGTATAGTAGTTGCCCTCATAGCAGAGGGTATCCGCCTTGATGGCGGGCGGGATGTTGCCGTGGCAGATAAGCCCGGAATTGAACGGCTCGGTATGCGGGGTCTTGATGTTCTTGTTTCCGGTATCCACTGCAACGACCAAAAGATTAGCCATATTGATTACTCCTCTATGTTTTTATCAGCGCTCACAGAACGCCAGGTATTTTGCGGTAGCCAGTGCCAGTTTCCCGTACTCGCTGTTCACTTTCGTGGTCACGAACCGGACACTGACCTTCGTCATAGCCTTCCATGCCAACTCGATGTATTTGCGGCGCACAGGGGACTTGCCATCGAGAAGACGGTTGGCGTTCTCGTTCATGATTTTGGCAACCACGGGTTCTGTATAGATGACAACATCTCGAACCGTGTGTTCATCCAGAGCGAGCAGCATCTCAATCGCACCCATCAGAGCGTATTCCTCCGGGTTATTGGCCTTTCCGCATTTGGAAGACTGTACGAAATCCTTGCCCATATCGATGCATAACCCATAAGAACCCATGTCCTTATCAGTATTGTACCGAGCAAACAGGAAAACATTTGCTTCCTCCGCTCCCACTTTACGGGGCAAAGAACCGTAAGCAACAACGCTTTCGGTGAACTTGGGACCATTCATGCCGTCAGGCCATGCGGGAGTTTCCAACTGTTCTAGCTTCTTATCGGGAATGACCATCTCACCAACAGGCTCATGATATCCGGGATTCTTCTCAGACTCTTTCTCTTTGGTATCGGGACTCGCATCCAGATGCGCAGCAAAAGCAGTGGGTTCCTGAGCAGGTACATTCTCGGGCTGAGCGGTAGGCTCGTTTGAAGCGGGAACTGCTTCTACATTCTGAGAGGCCACAGGCTGTGCGGGAACTGCGTCGTTCTGAACGCTCTGGTCGGGCTGCTCGTTCTGGATGTCTGCCTCGGTATCGTCAAACTCGATGTCGAGGGGGATATCGTCAACGAAATCAACGGTATCAACGGTTTCGGTCACAGCGGGAGCAACCGTTGATGCGGGCGCAGAGGGTGCTACAGGCTGTACAGGGACAGGGGTGACAGGGACATTAAATGTCTCGCTCTGCGGCGCTGTAGGCTCGGAAGCGGGCGCTGCGAGTTTCTCGCGGGCAGGACGCTCCTGCTTAACCTGCTTGTGAGAGTGCTTGAACAGGTTCTGGACGAAAGGGTTGTTATCTGCGATGTCATCCATATCCTTCTTGGATGCAGGCATTGTGGCGGCTTTTGCCTCAGGGGTGCCGGGATTCTGTTTTGGAATCATGACGAGCGGCTCCTCGACGTCCTCTACATCGTAGTCGTCATCGTACACATGGTACTTTTCTACGGCAGATTCCGCTGCCTGCTTTACCTTGCGCTCGTGCTCGGCTTCTTCCACCTTACGCCGCCGTTCCTGGTTTGCCTCGTATGCGCGGCTTGCCTTTGCGCTGTCAAGATGCGCAAAGATATCATTCAGAGTGTTAGACATTTACGGATTCCTCCTCATTCAAAGTCGTGTCTGCCTCGTCTCCATCTTCGTTCACATCGGTGCGAACCGTTGAAATCGAATGCTTGAAGCAAGACGGCCAGACACAGTATTCTCGATTGCTGCCGCGCCAGGGGCAGCTGGATTCGGTACAGACGATGCGGGCTTTTCCCTCCTTCACATTCACTGCAAAGGCACCGCCGCGCTTTGCACGAATCTCGGCGCGGTGTTTATCGTTCAGTTTCTCGTATCCGCGTTGTACGGATTCCGGGGTGATGCCGAGCGTAGCGGAAATCTCTTCGGTCGTGTGGTTCTGCTTTTGCAGACTCTCAATCTGCTCAAGCAATGCCTTGGTCATTTTCGGGTGTGCGCGAAGTTCTTTGAACTGGTCCATCAAAATAAAATGCCTCCTATCACTTATCGGGCAAGGCGCTTCAAGCGCTTATAGAAGAAGTTCTTTTTCTTCCAAGGAATATCCGTGGCAACAATGGGTGCCTCGATGAATTTCAGCTTTTTAAGCATAGCCATTACCTCAGCCTGCTCGTGACCTGCGAACATGCTGACGGTTTCGGGAGCCGCCATGCTAATGAGGAAATCGAGCATTGCAGTGGCGATACCAAGTTTACGATGCGGCGCATCCACCACAAGGCTTTCAATGTACAGATGCGTGGTAATGGGAAGAACCATCGCAACGCTGTCCGTCTTCTCACGCTCACAGAGCGTCTCGACCTCTGCGTTTTTCTGGCACAGATAATTGATAGCCAGCTGCTTTGCCGGAATAGGGTTCTGTTCCGTGGCGTGGAGGGCTTCGAGGGGAAGCTTCTTCGTGGGAACCTGCAGGACATGTGCCTTCACGGACGCAATCTCTTTCGTGCCGTCCATCGCCTTACAGACGATTTCGGTATCGGACAAGAGGTTGCGTTCCCCAAGCCGCCCGCAGCGGTCCTCGTACAGAGCACTGCTCGTATCTGCCAGCACGACGATGGGGGTAAAGGACTTATCGATAATCGTGATTTTCTTCTTCATAGCGATATTCTCCTTTACTCACTCACAGCAGAACTTGCGCTTAGAACCGTCAAAGACCACGACCATCGAAGGACGGGTCCCGCCAACACTTGCGGCTCCATGCTGGCCGTATTCGGCGTAAGACGGGAGCAGACGGTTCACGAACTTAACGCGCTCCGGCAAAAACTTTACACGGACACCGGGTTTCAGGTAGATGTGCTCCTGAAACCACTGAGAATCCGTAGAAACAGGCAGCAGCATAACTACCGTAGTCCCCTTCTTCTTTGCCTCGAAGCTCCCCTTCTTTACCCAGCGGCGAAGATTTGCAGCACCGCTCGGCGGGCAGCAGAACACCGTATGCCCTTTCCAGTCCTGTACAAGACCATCATCCTGTGCAGTAAAGAACTTCTGGCATTTGGCATTCTCAGGGCGGGCACAGGCATCGAGGGTGAAATGATATTTGCGGTCAAGTTCCCGGAAGAGTTCATCGGGGGTCTCCCACTCTCCCGCGATGGTAAGACTTACATTGCGGCTTACGCTTTTCGTGGATTTGTCGTACATAAGACTCTCCTTTGTGATAATGAAGTGTACGAAATACAAGCATGAATCTTTACAAAAAGAGCAGCCCTGCGGAAATTGTACCGCAGCGGCGCTCTTTTTGTCCTCATACTTGTATTATCTGCAATTCGCACATTTCCGCAACAGGATTTTCGAAAAAATGCGCTGGTTCTGTGATTTTCTTGAAAGTGAAATGTGTCATTTGCCGGTGTTTGCCGCTGTATCCTCATCAACGGACCATGTGATGTCTCCGCCAAGGCTGTACAGGCTCAGCGTAGCGGTGAAGGAGGCATCATCCTTGCCGACCAGATACACCGTATAGTTGCCGCCATTAAGTTTGATGGTGTCGTAAGCCGTTTCCGTGTACTCTGCTGCAACAGATTTCGTATCGGTATCGACAATCAGGATTTTGCAGGCTCCCGTATCGCAGGTGATAGTATCGTATACATCAAGATTAGCAGAATCTGCGTGCATCGTGAACGAGAAGGCTTCTTTTGCGCCCATCAAGGACACAGCACCAGCGGCGTAATCAATCGTACCTTCGTCCGTCAGGCTGCTCTGTGACCATTCTGCGGCTTTGTAGGAGGTCGTTCCCTGTGCAACAAGGTCGTTGTTCTCGTACAGCGTTGAAGGGTCTGTACAGCCTGTCAGAGCCATCATAGCGAGGGCGCAAGTCAAAGGTACTGCAATGTATTTGCGCATTGTGCTTCACCGCCTTAGTTCCCGGAGAACCCGAATGTGATATGGCTTGTTTTAGGCGTGACATGGACCGTTGCCTGTGTTTCAAGACCATATTCGTTCTGAATCTTCACAACGCTGTCACCTGCCTCGATGCCCGTTACATCACCCTCTACAGAGACGGCGCAGATGAGGTTCGACTCATTCTCGTAGGAGTAGTTGGTGCCGTCCATACCGGATTCGAGGTCTTTCACATCTGTATAGACATTGAGTTTCGCCGTCTCGCCGATTTCGACATACAAGTCATCAGCAAACAGTTCAGTCGGTGCCTGAGTGACTTTAAGGTTCACGATGCTGGACGGACCCTTGTCGGAGCGAATCGTTACAGTCGTATCGCCGGCCTTCAAGGGGATGATGTTATTGTTCTCGTCAACACGGGCAATCTCAGAGTCCGCAACCGAGATAGTCACAGTGCCTGCATCTGCGCCTTCCGGGACAGTCGTGTAGGTAACGGGTACGAGGGTACTCTTTGTAGAGGCAACGATATCCTCAGCCTGGAATCCCTGCAGCGGTTCAACCACATTCACGACTGCACCAGCCGTCAGGCGCTTGTTCTGGCTCGTGATGCTGATTTCAGTCGTTCCGGAATTGTTTGCCGTAAGCAATCCGTTCTGGTCAATGGACGCAACATTGTCCGATGAACTCTCATAGTGCATCCCTTTGCGTTTAAGAATCGCATCGAGTTCATCCCCCGTCACGGTCGTGCCGTCGCGCAGGATACCGGTAATCTCCACTTCCTTGCTCTCACCGAGCTGGAGCGTGATAGGGCTTGCGAGAGAAATCGAGGCCAGAGCCTTCTTGTTCCCGCAGCTGCACAGCATCACGGCAGCGCACACCGCAATGCATCCCAATGTGACAATCTTTTTGATATTTCTCACTGTTAAATGTTCCTTTCTGTAATGGTTTCGCAGGTGTTTTCCTTATCCTGCCTGCATTTTCCATTATCTGCAATTCGCACATTTACGCAACTGACGAATTGTGTAGTTTTTGTGCCGAAAACAAAAAAGAGAGCAGGCAGCCGAATTCAGCTACCTGCTCAAGGATATTGTACAGAAGCGACCACAAGGTCACACTGGATAAGTTAAGTCACTGCCGGAACATTAGGAGGCGTCTTTCAGCCAATCCTGAGAATCGACCTTCTCAAACTCCGCTTCGTCGGGCATCGTGCCACCGTAAGGAGCGATGGTGTAGGTGACCTTCGTGACGGGAGTGCAGACATTGGCATCGTTCACATTGCCGGTTGCGGTATACACTGCCATCGGAACGCGCATTGCGGTGCCGGTAATCTTGTTGTTGAGGAAGTCGCCGGTAGCCTTGGGGATGACCCAAGCCGTATCGCTATGGTCGATTGCGTTATCGCCATCGGTCAGGACCTTATCACGCAGACGCATGTAAAGCTCGCCGCGATGCAGGGTGTTGTTGCTCATCGTGTAAGAGGAAGAACCGTAATCGGTGCCCGTGTAGTATTCCATACCCGGAACATCCTTCACAGTCCAAGGACCGCTCGTCTTGATGTTCTTCACCTGAATAGCAACCGTAGAATAGTTGGTGATACGGTAGTTGGTGGGTTCAACCACAGCGCCGGAAGAGTTGGAACCATACATGCAGACATACAGAGGCACGGTGGCTTTCAGCAGTGCCGGATGAACATAGAGGTTACCCTTGTGGATGATGAGGTCGTAGTTCTTAACGGTCTCGCCGTTCGGGTTCGTGACCGAACGAACCGTCAGAGCGTTGCCCTGCATCGGGTCAGTGTTGATGTCAACAACATACGGGGCAAGCGGCTTGTGGTTGTAATCACAGAATCCACAAGTCTTCTCATCATGCGCCCACTCGAAATCGTCATCGGTGTCAGTCTCATTGACATACAGCGGCAGAGACTTTTCATTGCAGTCGGTAACGAAGGGCAGATTCGTTTTGCTCTCGTCTGCATTCTGCTTCTTCCAGTAATCGTAGTTGTTTACGAATTCCTGAGTAATAGCGGACTCAGTGCCGTTATTATCGAGATACAGAACGCTGCTGACAGTATCATTGGCTTTCAGCGGGGTGTCGAGAATCGGTGTTGCATCAACATCGCTCACAACATCAATCAGGTTCTCATCCACATCTTCCATCTGAATATTCACATGGAAGTTCGGGTTCTGCTGGTAAATCAGCTTGTCGTCATCCACTACAGTGACATGCAGAGGACGCTGAGCAACCTCGAAGCGGCCATTCAGGACCATCACGATGTAGTTCTTCAACACATCGTAGTTGTCTTCTGTCAGACCGACATAGGTCAGCGGATATACACCAACAGGAGTAGTCTCATCGGGGACAAGGTCCTCGTGGTCGGTAACAAGAGTCTTGAAGTGGCTCTTGGTGTAGGTCGGGTCAAGGGTCAGGGAATCACCGGGAACGAGACCATCCAGTTCCAGCCAGCAACCGTCAGAAGCTGCCGTGCCGTAACCGTAAGCCTTTGTATCGTGCCACGGGTCCTCGCCTACGCCGTCTCCATACAGTCCGCGCCAGTTCTTGACCTGTGCGGTCAGGTTAGCACGGGCGATAGCGCCGGAATAAGCCTGACGCTCAACATAGTAGTTCTTTGCGTCCTTACCGGTAAGGGCAGGTGTCGCATCAATCGTGATGGGATTCTCATCCAGTTCGGTGGGCCAGTTAGAACTTACCTTGCCATCAGCATCCAGACGCTGACCAGCGTCCTTGGTCTTGTACTTACCAGTCTGAATCGGGTTGACCAGCTTGACATCATCGCCTTCGAGGATACCGTCAATCAGGATATCCTTGATGGTGGCATTCGTGGTGCCATCGTAGTGTTTGATGTTACGAGGATTGGTCGGGTCTTCCAGATACAGGCTGTGGACATACAGACCGCGAGCAGAAATGCTGCCGGAATACTCTTCCGTGCCGATGTAGTAGTTGGTGCTGCCGTTGCCGACCAGCGTCAACTCACTCTCACGAACAATCTTGTACGGACCACCAGCATCGCTAACGCGGTTGCCGGTCGCATCGCAGTAGTAACCATCTACCTGCGTGGTGTTCAGGGTTACAGAGTCGCGAACCGCCATGCCGGTCGTGATACGGGCATCCGGGATAGAAGCGTTTGCAGTGTGGTCATAAGCCTTGCTGTGCTCACCGACTACCGTCAGAGCCATCGGGTAGATATCGAACTTGACGGAAGAACCTGTGCCGCTCGCACCACCGCTCGGGTAGGTGTTGCCGGGGTCGGTGTTCTCGTACTTGTAGGTTACGATATAGCCCTGTGCTGTGCAGTTTACGGTTGCCGTGTAGGAACCGCAATCCTGACGGGCATTCTTGTGCTCGTCCGTAGACGCATCAATAGCAGATGCCTGAGTGCCCTTCTTATTGCTGTAGACAATAGAAGTAGCGTTCTTGACCTCTGTCATCTGGTCGCTGGACAGGTTACCGGAATAAGAGAGGGTTGCAACATCGGGCTGACCATCGTAGGTCTTGTTGGCGACCGTGATATTCACAGTAACGCGAATCGGCTCGCCGGAAGAATACGGGTCAGTATCCTCATAGGCCGTGTCGTAAGCATTGTGACCGTTGCGGGTAAAGCGGTCAACAGCCGAGCGGATAGTCTTAATGGTTGCATAGCCATTGCCGGGATGGAAGTTGTTCTGGTAGCTGTTGAAGTCACCGCCCCAAGTAGTGGCACCAGAGCCAACATAGGACTGTGCTTCAAGAACCGTCACAGACTTGCCATTGCTGCCAGTGAAGGTGCGGCCGGTCGAGGTAATGTAGTTAGAACCACCGTTACCGTCGCGCTTGCAGTAAGCCCAGCCATCGCCCCACCACCGCTTAGAACCAGTGTTGGCGTAACCGCCTTGCCAACCGCCGCCGCCGCCAGAAGGAGCTTCGACGCAGTTCTCGGAAGAACCGTTGACAATACCTCCCAGATAGGGGTTGAAGTTGCCGCCGGAAGAACCGGTAGCGAAGGTGCCATTGCCGCCGCCGTTACCGCCATTGACGGGAACACCGTACTGCGCATAACCGCCGGTAGAATCCAAGGCACCGTGCTGGTTACCGCCGCCACCGCCTGCAACACCGAGCATATACTGTGCTGCAGTTGTGGTATTGCCGTACTCAGCAAGACGACCAGTGCCCATAAGACCGATAGCGACTGTCGTAGCACCGCCGCCAGAAGCGCCAAGCAGGTTGCCGTGACCGTTACGGGTAATCATGGGAGTACCGCCATTACCGCCACCGTTGTAGCCGCCAGGA
>OLOX01003684.1_pt1 | contig 11259 bp, 7 predicted proteins | sample 1672091 | NCBI WGS metagenome assembly OLOX01 (sample SAMEA3136644, study PRJEB25190) | human gut metagenome | reverse complement strand
GAATGGAGCTGGGGAACAGAGTTTCTGGAGATGGAGGAGGCAAGAGCCTTAAATTCCATGCGAAATCCGTATTCTCCTCAAATTTCCATTCAGTATAATTCCGAAACGCAGCGTCTGGTGTTTGAGGATAACGGAATCGGAATCAATGCCAGGGATATTGAGCAGTATGTCGCCAAAATCGGAGTGAGTTTTTATCAGAGCGAGGATTTTTCTACACAGCAGCTTCACTATGAACCGGTGGCGCAGTTTGGAGTCGGTATGCTTTCCGGTTTTATGGTTGCACGGGCACTGTTGATTGAGTCGAGAAAGGACAAATCGGTAAATACCGCGTGGAATGTTACGGATCGCCAGACGTTAGAGCCGGTTACCGCAAAATGGATAGAAGGGGCGGAAACAATGGAATATATCAATTCCAACCGCGAACAGTCCGGAACCAGAATTACGCTGGTGTTACGGCCGAAATATGCAAAGAATCTGTCCCTTCAGAGGCTGGTACACGCAGTACAGCACTATATGCTGTATCAGCCATTTCCGATTCAGATTTCCTTTGATGAAAAAAAAGTGACGCTGCAGGAACAGAATCACATCATGGACAATCCATTTGCGGATATTCTTGGAATTATATCGATTCGTATTATGGATGAACTGATGGAGGGGTGTATCTGGATTTATAATTCCAAACATCAGGGGCTGATCGGGACATCCTGCCTGTATCAGCAGGGATTTCTTGTGACCGATGAAAAGAAAGATCTGGGATTGAAACCGGAGTGGCTCAGGCATATGACGTATCATCTGCATTTGCGGAAGAAATTTCTGACGCTGAGACTGGCGAGGGATGATGTGGCACATGATGAACATCTGATGGAGCTGCGCAGACTGATCGGAAGACGGATTGTAGAACATTTTGCATCCAATCCGCTGGGGCTGAACCAGTATATTGCCAGCGGACAGCAGCCGGTTTTAACAGAATATGAAGAAGAAATGCAGCTTCTTGGCAAATCGGTGACGGTGGAAGTTTATTTAAAGGGAAGGGAGATTGAACTTCCGGTTGCAACGATTATTCAGGGTTATACCGGAAAAAGCATAAGGATTGCATTTATCAGCAAGGGGCTGTTTACATATTACAGGCAGAACCATATTATGGATTTCCGGCGTTTCCTGACGGAATACCAGCTGATTGTATTCGAAAAGAACCGGGATCTGTTCTGCCAGCTTCTGGCGCCTTATCAGGGTAGCATGCACTATGTGATAAGCAGTGAATGTCCGGGTGTTATATATGAAGAAATGGATGCAGATTTCCATATGATAAAAAGTGTGGTACCATATCGTTATCAGTATCATCTGCGGCCGGAAACGTTTCCGGATAACGAGATTTTCTGTATGGTGACGAATACGGCAAACGGAACGCTGGAACTGCGTGTCAATCCAAAGCACCGACTCTTAAGGATTCTTGAGCCTGTGATGTATCACCCGAAAGTTCACCGGATGATGGAGGTCATCTATGAGAATATCAAGCAGCGGGTTATCAATACGCAGCATCGTTGGAATAAGATTGTTGATTTCGGCGGTTCGTTCGTAGATGACTGGAAAAATCAGGAGAATGTGCCGACAGTGAGTTGTATCTGGTGCCTGGAAGGCGATTTTGATGTATCTGTGAATGAATTTATTGCGCAGACCCTGACACAGAAAGAACGTGTGGATCTGGGACTTGTGGGACTGGTTTTCCGCAGGGAAGATTTTATTGACTGGTGGTTTGCACCAAGAGAGTAGAGTGATTATGGAAGAGAAAAAAGAAATGTCAACAGAAGAAATAAAGATGGACAATGATCCAAAGGGCGAGGGAAAGGAGAAAGCTTCTTCGCCTCTGCGGGAAGTGCTCAGCTGGGTAGTCACTCTGCTGGCAGCCTTCGCGCTGGCGATGGTTTTGAAGAATTACGTGATCATCAATGCAACAGTCCCGACCGGATCGATGGAGCATACCATTGAACCGGGCGATGACCTGTTCGGGCTGCGGCTGGCGTATCAGTTTTCAGAACCGAAGAGAGGAGATATCGTGATTTTCCGGTTCCCGGATGACGAAACGCAAAAATACGTCAAGCGTGTGATTGGTCTGCCCGGAGAAAAGGTTACCATTGAGGATGCGAAAATCTATATCAATGACTCTGAGACTCCTTTGAAGGAGGATTACCTGAAAGAGACATGGACAGAGGCAACCGGACCGTTTGAGTTTGAGGTTCCCAAAGACAGTTATCTGGTGCTTGGAGACAACCGGAATGATTCCTATGATGCCAGATATTGGGATCATACCTATGTCAGCAAAGATAAAATTATCGGAAAAGCTTATTTCATATACTACCCATTCCAAAGACTGGGCAGTCTATATAAATAAATCATTAAATAATTAACAAGGAGGCTATCATTATGCCAGAAAATTCAAGTTGCAGCGGAGCATCATCCTGTTCCAAAGAAAGCTGTGAGGGATGTTCCCATAATTCTCAGAATCCGCAGAGTATGCTCGAAGCGATGAATGCATATTCCAATATCAAACATGTGATTGGAGTTGTCAGCGGAAAGGGAGGTGTCGGTAAATCATTTGTTACTTCTTCCCTGGCGGTACAGATGGCGAAAGCCGGATATAAAGTGGGAATTCTGGATGCCGATATTACCGGACCGTCCATTCCGAAGATGTTTGGAGCACACGGTCAGCTGGTCGGTGACGAAAAAGGAATGTATCCGTATGAGACAAAAGAAGGAATCAAAATCGTTTCCATCAATCTTCTGATGGAAGACGAAGAGGCACCGGTTGTCTGGAGAGGACCTGTGATTGCAGGGGCTGTGAAACAGTTCTGGAATGAGGCGGTCTGGGGCGATGTGGACTATCTGTTTGTGGACATGCCACCGGGAACAGGTGATGTACCGCTTACCGTGTTCCAGTCCCTTCCGGTGGACGGTATCGTTATTGTTACATCTCCACAGGAACTGGTACAGATGATCGTAAAGAAAGCTTTCCACATGGCAAATATGATGCATATACCGGTGCTTGGACTGGTGGAAAATTTCAGTTATCTGAAATGCCCGGATTGTGGAAAGAAGATCGCACTGTTTGGAGAGAGCAACATTGACGAAGTTGCTGCAAAAGAAGGAACCAGAGTTCTTGGCAAACTGCCATTGGACCCGGCATATGCGAAAGCTGCGGATGCCGGTGCATTCTATGAGATGGAAAATCCGTATCTGGATGCCGCTGTGGATGCGTTAAAGACAATTTAAGACAAGAAAAGACCTGTCAGTGAATAAATTCACTGGCAGGTCTTTTTTGCTTATTTCTGGCTTTCTGAAACTGTAGATTCGGTATTGCTGTCCGACTCTGTTCCCGTAACGGTTTCTTCCACAGCAGGATCTTTGTATGTGTACGTGTTGGATTCACGGAAAATCGTACTGTTGGAACCCATCTGGCACACTTTAATGGTATCACCGTCTTTGACACTGTCTTTTGGAATAATCAGACAACCGGAATTGCTGAAGGTTGTATTGACTTTCTCGTCATTTACAAATACCTTACTCCACTTGGTGAAGTTGTTTCCATAGACAAACACTTCCGATTCGCCGATGGAATCCGACGTCTCCGATACAGTTACATCGTCAATTCCCATTACAATGTCGGTTGCAGGGTATTTGTCTTTGCCATCATAGCAGTAACGGTTTCCGTAAAGAATGTCATACTGCAGATTATCCAGTCCGTCCAGATATGCAGTGTGGTCTGTGTTGTTCATCTGGGTCTGATGGTAATTTAAGATGGTTCCCTCATGAATACCTGTGGAATCCGTAATGCTTGCCATCAGCTGATATGCATACAGATCTGCATCCTGTTTCTTTAATCCCATATTATTCCATGTAACATATTTTGTCTTGTAGATATCACCGGATTTCATATCGGAGTCTTCCAGACCCATGGTTGGAAGATGATCACCGAACGCTACCACGATGGTATCTTCATCTCTCTTGGAGAGCTCTGTAATCAGATCATTCAGGAATGTATCTACTTCATTTAACTGGTTGATGTAATAAGTCCACTGGTTTTTCTTTTCTTCATCATCCACACCGCTGACGGTATATACCGGACTTGCGATAACCGGAGTCTTTGGATAATCACCATGTGTACCTACGGTAATGGTGTAGGTAAAGTCCGGCTGATTCGGAGTGGAATCTAAGGTTTTGATTGTTTCAGGAACAAGAATATCATCGGTAGCCCAGCTTCCGTTTGGCGTATAACTCTGAATGTTCATCAGTTCCTTGCTGGTGAAAGTATCAAATCCCATCATGGAAAAGGCATTGACACGGCTGTAAAAGTTACCGCCATTGTTATGTACGGCATGGGTTCCATATCCGATGGAAGCCAGATCAGCAGCAGTGCTCTCGCAGTCTGTCTTTTTCAGGATTGTTTTATACGGATACTCGCCGGTTCCGAAGTACTGCATACTCATACCGGAGAGAACTTCAAACTCAGTGTTTGCGGTTCCTGCGCCAACAACCGGAACTGTCAGGTAACCACTCGTGTAGTTCTTCTCGAGATTGTGGAAGGTAGGAATCGGATCCTGATTATAATTCAGAAACTTGATCTCATCCGGATCACAGAATGATTCAAGAAGAATACAGATAATATTTGGTGCATTCTTTTTGGTGACAGTTGTTTCTTTTTTTGTGTCATTTACATTTTTTTCAATCGAAGCAATTTTCTGCTCGGAGTAGTCATCCGGCTTGCTCATTCCACGGTCTACCACACTCGAAGAGAATCCATAGATAAAACCGTAGTTTTCATATCCCTGTGCAATGTTGGAGAAGTAACTTGCAACAACATTGGCATTCTGTGCAGCAGAGGTTGTAACAGGAAGACCGACAAACAGTACCGATACAATGGCACCTACTACAACAATTTTATGGGTCTTGCCCTGATAGCGCGGTCCTTTAATGAAGAGCGCAACACAAAACAGAAGGAACAGACCGAGCCCGATGACTACGATAGTGGCCTCTTCTGCCGTGAAATAGTTGGTATTGTTCATGGCAAACAGATCATTGATACATTTAAGGTCTGTAAAGCCAAACGGTGTTACACGGTTTGAAAGGATGCATCCGTTAATGATTCCAAGGAGCACCCAGAAACCGCTGATAATGATCCGCCAGAATGCACGTCTGCGGAACAGATAAACAAAGCTTAAAGATGCAAATACAATAAAGGCATTATAAAAAAATGCACCGGTATGCATCCCAACGAAGGAACATGCCGAGAGAAAACTCCTTCGGGAAAGAACCTCCACCATAAATACGATCCCACAGGATATCAACATGTGGAACAGCAGGGAATATTTATTCAGAAATGAGATCCGACGCAGGTAAGCTTCGGAATGTTGTTTTTCAACTCTGGTGAATAGTTTTTCTTTGATAATACTAAAAAATTTCTTCATCTTTACCTCTCCTTTACTCGAACTATAGATTACTAAAAAAGGATAGTAAAGACAAGAGGTAAAATTTATAAAAAAACCCCGTTAAAAACGAGGTTTTTTTGCAATATGAATAAATTGTGAACAAACGGTGTTCTTATCGGTTGGAACGTCTCCAGATGTGCATCTGGTCTGCCTCTTTGATCAGATCATCACGGAAGTCCGGATGTGCAATGGAAATCAGAGCCTCTGCCTTCTGCCAGGTAGATAATCCCTTTACATTGACCATGCCATATTCGGTAACGACATAGTGGGTATTTGCACGGGTGTCTGTGACAATAGAACCTTCTGCCAGGGTCGGGCGGATGCGGGAATGCATAACACCTTTCTTATCCGTGAATGTGGAAGAACAGCAGATAAAGCTCTTTCCACCTTTGGACATATAAGCACCGAGAACGAAGTCAAGCTGTCCGCCGGCACCACTGATGTGTTTGGTTCCGGAAGACTCGGCACTGATCTGTCCGAACAGGTCGATATCTACACAGTTGTTGATGGAGATGAAGTTGTCCAGTGCTGCGATGGAGCGGATATCGTTGGTGTAACTGACAGGTGCGCTCATCAGTTCTGGATTTTCATCCAGATAATCGTACATCTTCTTGGTTCCGGCACCGAAACCATATACCTGACGGTAGCGGTCAATGTTTTTGCAGGCACCGGTAATCTTTCCGGCTTTGGCAATGTCTACGAATGCATCTACATACATTTCTGTGTGAACACCAAGATCCTTTAAGTCGGACTGTGCGATCAGGGAACCGACTGCGTTTGGCATACCACCGATACCAAGCTGCAAGCAGGCACCGTTTGGAATCTGGTCTACGATCAGCTGTGCAACTTTCTGGTCTACTTCGGTAGCAGGACCGCCGGCACCGAGTTCTCCGATTGGAGGATTGGAGCCTTCTACGATTGCATTGACTTTGGAAATATGTATACCGTTTTCTGTTCCGCCAAGGCAGCGCGGCATATTTTCGTTGACTTCTACGATGATATGTCTGGCTGTCTCACACATCGCACCAAGATGGGAAGCACTTGGCCCGAAGTTGAAGTATCCATGCTTGTCCATTGGAGCAACCTGGAACATTGCCACATCATCCGGACAATCCAGCTCACGGTAATAACGAGGGAGCTCGGAATAACGGATCGGGCTGTAGAATGCACAGCCACGTGCGATCATATGACGTTCGATTCCGGACATATGCCAGGAATTCCATGTAAAATGTTCGCCGGCGTCTTCGCGCTCAAATACGGCAAGCGGTTTTAAGAGGATTCCGCCACGCAGGTTGATATCCTTCAGTTCATCGGTACGCTTGGCAAGTGCTTTGTCCAGTGTATCTACGGTGTTGGTACACCAGCCATAGTCTACCCAGTCACCGGATTTGATTACTTTTACGGCTTCGTCTGCTGAAACGAGCTTCTGTCTGTATTCTTCTGAAAAATCCATTCGTATAAGACCTCCTTGTATGTCTTAGCGTGAAGTTGTGAACAGAAATACAACAACTTCGTTAATTTATTAACAACATTATAACATTTATGGATTTCAAAAACAATGGGGAGTGCTGGAAAACGTAATTATTCTGTGGTACACTTTAAGGGAAAAAGTCCTGAGGTAGACAGGGAGAGGGCATATAGAAGATATTTGAGAGAAAAAATTCTAAGATAGACAGGGCAGGGATATATGGAAGATTTTTAAGTTGAAAAGTCCCGAAGAAGAGTCAGAGTGGGATATATAGAAAAAGTTTCCACTGATATGTCCCGGAAAGCGTTAAAAATGGGATATAGAAGTGCAGATATTATGTATATGTCCCGAACGAAAATAAAAGTGGGACATAAAAGAAGAAATATTGTGCATATGTCCCAAACGAAAACGAAACCGGGACATAAAAGAAGAAATATTGTGTATATGTCCCAAACGAAAACGAAGCTGGGACAGCGAAAAGAAGATATTGTGTATATGTCCTCAAATGTTCGACATCGCACATGGTATCTCTATGAAGAAAATATTTACAGGAAGGAAAAGAAGATGGAGAATCATACAATTGTTACTTTAAAAAAGGGAGAAGGCCGCACGATCAAGGCGGGTGGCGCATGGATTTTTGATAATGAGATTGATACGATTGTGGGGACATTTACCAATGGAGATGTGGTGACGGTACATGATTTTGACGGATATCCGATGGGAAAGGGATTTATCAATCAGAATTCGAAGATCCGTATCCGCATGCTGACCCGTCATGCGGATCAGGAGATTAACGAGAATTTTCTTCGTATGCGTGTAAAGAATGCCTGGGAATACCGGAAGACAACGGTGGATACATCTTCCTGTCGTGTGATTTTCGGGGAAGCGGATTTTTTGCCGGGACTGGTGGTTGACAAGTATGAGGATGTGCTGGTGGTGGAATGTCTGGCACTCGGTATGGAGCAGTTCAAGGAAACAATCGTTTCATTATTAAAAGGGGTACTGAAAGAGGACGGTATTTCTATCCGTGGAGTCTATGAGAGAAGTGACGCCAATGAGCGCAGGAAAGAAGGACTTCCGAAGGTGAAAGGATTTATTGGGGAAACATTTGATACAGAGGTGGAGATTACGGAAAATGGCGTGCACTATCTGGTCGATGTGGTAAATGGTCAGAAGACGGGCTTTTTCCTGGACCAGAAGTATAACCGGCTGGCAATGCAGCGGATCTGTAAAGGAAAGAGAGTTTTGGACTGTTTTACACATATGGGAACGTTTGCACTGAATGCAGGAATCGCAGGTGCTTCCGATGTGACGGGACTTGATATTTCGGAATATGCGGTGCAGCAGGCAAATGCCAATGCCGTGCGTAATCATCTGGAAGATACGGTACATTTTCGCTGTGCAAATGTACTGGACGAGCTTCCGAAACTGGCAGAAGCCGGAGAAAAGTATGATGTAGTCATTCTCGACCCGCCGGCATTTACGAAATCCCGTGAGGCCACGAAGAATGCCATCAAAGGTTATCGGGAGATCAATATGAAAGGGTTAAAGCTGGTAAAAGACGGCGGATACCTGGCAACCTGTTCCTGTTCCCATTTTATGACACAGGAACTGCTGGCAAAGACGGTGAAGGAAGCTGCAAAGGCGGCACACAAACGGCTGCGTCAGGTGGAATTCCGTACGCAGGCGCCGGATCATCCGATTTTGTGGGCAAATTCTGCGAATGTGCCGGAGAGCTATTATCTTAAATTTTTCATTTTTCAGGTGGTGGATGAGAAATAATCCGAAGAATGCTTATTTATAGGGGTTCCGGAACAATTCTCTGATATGAAATAAAAGACTGACACACCTTTTGACACACTTTTATAGAAAAATATCTCGAAATAAGCAAATCCTCTTAGTTCATTTGCGCCCTTGTTGGATTGTGCTACACGATTTTCAAGGGAAAACGAAAATAGCCGCCATTACTGCGAATAATGACGGCTGTTGATAAAACAGTTACTTAATATATTCGGGTAAACCGCTTCTCTGGCTTTCCCTTTTTCTACGCATAATATAACATATCTTATGAGTTGATGCAAGGAAAAGTGTAAAACGGTTCATAATTTATAACATGTCATGTTTTCAGATCAGTGATGACTTATTTCGGTTATAATAAAAGGAGAAAGCTCTCAATTGACTAACCGGGTATAAACTCCATATAATAGTGGTAACCGAATGGAGGAGCTATAGAAGGAGGGAGCATTATGCAGGCATTATCAAAAGCAAAAGTTGGTGAAAATTATACCATTCAGTGGTTATTCGGATTACCGGAAGTTGTAGAATTCCTGCACCGCCATCATGTAGAAGAAGGTGGCAGCGTACAGGTGATTCAGAAATTATCCAATGGACTGATCATCGGTGCCAATGGAGAACGGTTCGCCATGGGAAATGAGATTGCAGATCGTATTCAGGTATAAGTACACCCGGCTATAGAAAACAGACACCCCGGTATCCGTTATAAAAACGGCTGCCGGGGTGTTTTGGGTAAAAAAATGAAAAGGGCAGTATACTTGCATTTTAGAGAGCATTATGGCATAGTTGAGAAAGAAAATCGAAAGCGAAGGATGAAAAGAGGAAAAATGAAGTTTCGAAAAGCTAAGCAGGACGATAAGGAAGAAATTCTTGCGCTGTATCAGTCGCTGATCGGTACTCCATACTGCGCATGGGGCAACGGGTATCCGGGAGAACAGGAATTTGACTATGATATGAAAAGAAATGCTCTTTTTTGTATGGAAAATGAAGATGGAGAAATCATTGGCACGATCACAGTGGATGAAGATCCGCAGGTGGAAGCACTCACCTGCTGGTCCAAAACACTGCAGCCGTCTGCGGAGCTTTCCAGACTCGGGGTGCGCACCGATATGCAGAATCAGGGAATTGCCCGGCGGCTTCTGCAGCATGGCATGGAAGAATTGAAAAAACAGGGAAAAAGGAGTGTACATTTTCTCGTGTGTAAAACAAATAAAAAAGCGCTCCGTTCTTATGAAAAACTGCATTTTGACGTAGTGGGAGAGAGCGATTTATTTGACGAGGACTGGTGGTGCTACGAGAAAGAACTTTAAAAATCAAGTACAGGAAGTTGGAAAATATGCAAATAGGACAGAAAAAAACAACGGGACAGAAGATGAAAAAAGAGAGGAACAGGGGAAGAGAAACGGATAGAAAACCGAACATAAGCCAGATAAAAAAAACAGGTGAACACTGCATTTACGCAAAAAGATGTGGAGGGTGTGACTATCAGGGAATTTTGTATAGTCAGCAGCTTTCCAAAAAGCAGAGTTACGTGCGCAAACTCATGGAACCGTTTGGAAAGATCAATCCAATCATCGGGATGGACGATCCATACCACTATCGGCATAAAGTACAGGCGGCTTTTTCCTGCAATAAACGCGGACATATTGTGGCAGGCGTATATGAGAAACATTCGCATGACATCGTGGATGTAGAGCAGTGCCAGATCGAGGATGCACAGGCAGATGCCATTATCCGTGAAATCAAAAATATGATGCGTTCTTTCCGGATTCGTGCATATGATGAGGATACCGGATATGGGCTGCTGCGTCATGTGCTGGTGCGAAAGGGCTATCACAGCGGACAGATTATGGTGGTGCTTGTACTGGTATCTCCGATCCTTCCATCCAAAAATAATTTTGTCAAGGCACTGCGGAAGAAGTTCCCGGAGATCAGTACAGTAGTGATCAATGTCAATGACCGTAAGACCAGCATGGTGCTCGGGGAGCGCAATATTACGGTTTATGGAAAAGGATTTATTGAGGATGAACTGTGCGGATGCACATTTCGTATTTCACCGACTTCATTTTACCAGGTAAATCCGCAGCAGACGGAAAAACTCTACCGGAAAGCCATTTCCTGTGCCAAACTGACGGGAAAAGAAACTGTGATCGATGCGTACTGCGGTACGGGCACGATCGGGTTGATTGCCAGCAGCCGCGCAAAGCATGTGATCGGAGTGGAGTTAAACCGTGATGCGATAAAGGATGCTATCTCCAATGCAAAGCGCAATCATATTCACAATGTTACTTTTTATAATGAAGATGCCGGACAATTTATGGTAGAGATGGCAGAAAAAGGGAAACGCGCGGATGTGGTCATTATGGACCCACCGCGTACGGGAAGCGACGAGGCGTTTCTTTCCTCTGTGGTGCGACTGGCTCCGGACAAAGTCGTGTATGTATCCTGTGGACCGGAAACGCTGGCGCGGGATCTGAAGTATCTGACAAAGCATGGATACCGGATGAAAGAGTGTAC
>OLOX01003680.1_pt1 | contig 11270 bp, 8 predicted proteins | sample 1672091 | NCBI WGS metagenome assembly OLOX01 (sample SAMEA3136644, study PRJEB25190) | human gut metagenome | reverse complement strand
CCGGTGTTTTGTCTTACGGCAACTGCGGTGTTTGGCGGTGCAGACGATATTGTCTACGACGTCATAGAAGAGCTGGAGCTGGTGTCACCGAAATTGTTCCTAGGCAACGTACGTCGTGATGATATCTCTTTTGAGATAGTTCGACGTGATAAGAAGGATTATGAGGGTCCGATCGAATCCGTGAAATATCAGTTAACGGTAGAGAGAATCAAAGACGCAATAGATGCCGGGAAGCATATCTTAGTTTACTGCCCCTTTAGGTCTCACGTGGGAGGGGTTGTCGATGCGTTTTATTCTGCGTATCCATCGATTTCTCGCTCTACCGTGATGAAATTCCATGGTCAGCTTGATAAATCTTACAAAGATGCTGCATTAAAACAGTTCAAGGAAGGTAAATGCCGCGTGATGGTGTGCACTACCGCTTTCGGTATGGGCATTGATGTCGACGATATCGAGGAAGTTATCCATTTTGCGCCAACAGGAAATCTCTCAAACTATATCCAGGAAATTGGTCGTGGCGCTCGTAGAAGTGGGTTAGCGGCAATTGCGGCGATTGATTTCTTTTCATCGGATTCCAGCTATTTTGCTCGGTTATACAGCATGTCCTCGTTAAGGCAGAAGCAGCTTAAGGAGGTTATGAAAAAGCTATATGCCCTTTATTTATCCAATAAGCCGAAAAGGCAAAACTTGCTTATTGCGCCGAATTCCTTTTCTTATTTGTTCGGTTCGGATGTCGTCAACAAGACAAAGTCGGCTTTGATGATGATTGCAAAAGACCTTCAGCAAACATACGGGTTTCCGGTTCTGGTGGTCAAATCAAAACCAAGCTACACGAAGAATTACGTTTGCATTCCATATTCAATTGATGAGGAGTTTAATAAGAAATACGGTCGTTATGTCAAAAAAGTTTCGAAGCCGGTTGCAAAGAAATTAGAGATGAATCCTCGGAATAAGTGGACATCTAGCATCGTTGTTAAAGCAACCGGAGATATATATGAGTTAGAATCTGCCCGCATGTGGGAGGAGTGCTTCTCGAACGTAACCTTCAATGAGTTTAAATGGATGCTGTTCAGTGGCAAAATCATTGGTAGCGAGGAAGGCGATCATCCTACGTCTCGTTTTTGCCTTGAAATTGTCTACAGCATGCCATTTGACCAAACATGTGAAATGTTCAACAAGTACATGGCTGCTATCCAAAAGGTACTGGTTACATTCAAAACTGCAGGGCGTTTCTTTACCGTGTCTCAATTTAAGAAAGAAATCATCGAGCAGCTTGGTGAAAATGCGTCATTTACTGAGTTTCCAGAAAAAGTCCTCGACGCTTTCATGGTTGATCCTAAGCACCAAAACGGTACCCGTAGCACAATAAAGTGTCTGCAGAGAACGGTCGAAGGTGCTGAAGCGCGATATCGAGTTGCCGAAAGGTCTTTTGTTTCCATTGATAGGAAGTTTCAGAAAAGGCTCATTAACAGTAAGCCTTCCGAAGATGGAGGGTTCAAGGTTTACCTTTCGCGTGATGCGGCAACCAATGAGGAACTTGACCTCGCGATTCTTCTCGAGCTGTTCGATCTGGCGACGTATAAAATCAGGGGTGGTGATGACCCTGAGCTTTTCGTTCGTCTTAATGACCCGAATAAGATTAATGCATTGGCAAATGACCCTCGCTACCAAAATCGAATTCTAACCGATCTGAATAATAGGCATAAGCAGTCCAGGTCGTTAATAACTAAGTTCTTTTTGGCAGATATGGAAGACCAACAGCGTTGGGATATTGTTGAGTCATATTTTCTTGGTGACGGTGAAGAGGTGGAGGCCATTCTTGATGCAAGTATCAGCTCGAAAGTCGAGTTGCCTAAAAAGAAAGCAAGCAAACAAACATCAGGCAAAGGTGTTTTGGAGGTTGAGCTTCTGACGACGGATTGCAATATGGACAATGTGCCTTTTAGCAAAATATGGGAGTATGGCAAAGATGATTCAGACGACGAGCACGAAAAGCAGTGTTTCGATGCCCTATCTCAACTGACGGAGACGGGAGAATTCGAGAAGCCGATCTATACTCCGGAGCTCAATATGCCGAGTACGGGGTTGAGGATTTCTCCTACGTTTGCTTGGCCCAGGAGCAAGGTGATGCTGTTCTTAGAGGAAGATGCAGCAGACTTTGATATTGCTCAGGAATCAAATTGGCAGTGCTTCATGACCGGCTCTTCGTTTGAGCCAGAAGAGCTTGTCAAAGCGATAGGGCGATAACATGGCTACGATGATTCCTTCGACCCCAAGAGATTTTGAGCCGGCAAGTCTCGAAGACGTTATGTTTCGTGCCTTGGAACAACTGCCTTCCGAATACTATGTTTTCCATTCATTTAGAATCATGAATGTTTCGGATGGGATTGTTCACGAAAGTGAAACTGATTTCGTTATCTTCTCCAAAGATAAAGGACTTCTTTGTCTGGAAGCCAAGGCGGGACAGGTCTCGTGTCGGGAGGGGAGATGGTGCTACGGTAGCGGCTTAGAGATGGCTCATGGGGGTCCATTTCTCCAGGCGGCGAATAACGAGTATAAGATTCGCAGGCTGTTTAAAAACAGAGGACTTCGGAAAGAGATGGAGTCGCTCAAAACGCTGCATGCGGTTTGGTTCCCTTCGATATCGTCGGATAGATTGACTGCTGTCTCTTTTCCGTCTGATGGCGATAGAAGACTTGTTATGACGAAGGAGGATCTAGCAAACCCGCTCCCATCTATCGAAAGATTGTTTTCTTTGGTTCCCAATAACCGAAGGGAGAATAATCTGACGGATGCTCAGGCTGCTCGCATTCTTAATGAGGTGTTGTGCCCTGCGTTTGATTTGTTCGTGTCGCCAAATCTTGCTATCGATCTGGAGCGAAGCTCGTTGAAACGAATGCTTGATGAGCAGGTAAAGGTTCTAGATTTTCTTGACGACCAGCCTTTTGCGGCCATTAATGGCGCTGCGGGTACGGGAAAGACCATGCTGGCCCTAGAAAAGGCGCAGCGTTGCGCCTTTGCGGGAGAGAAAGTCCTGTTCCTTTGCTTTAATCGGTACCTTAGAGACCATCTGGTTCGGAGTTATGAGAACGATCTTATCGATTTCTACACCATAGATGGTCTTGCCGCGAAAATGCTGGGCAGCAGGGCAAGGAAAATCGAAGACCTTCCAAACGCATTGACCGATGCATATCTGTCGAATACGTTCAACTATAAACACGTTATTGTCGATGAAGGTCAGGATTTCGGTCAGGATCGTCTTGAAGAGTCTGGGGTGTTGCAATCATTGTGCGATATCGCTCTCGACCAGGATGGCGGTACCTTTTTCGTCTTCTACGATAGTATGCAATTGGTGCAAAGTAATGCCATACCAGCGTGCATTAGAGATGCGGAATGCCGAATAGTGCTAAGGAGAAACTGCCGCAATACTGAAAATATTGCAATTACATCGATGAAGTCGCTTCATAATGAAAAAAAGCCTTTAATGAAAGAAGACTGCGTTAAAGGTGTACTGCCTGTACTTTATCTTGCTGACGAAGAGAAGAATCTGCTGGATTCAATTGAGCTGGCGTTGAGAGATTGTTTCGATAATGGTTTTAAGGACATCGTGCTTCTCTCGTGCGAGCCTTTAGAAAAAAGTTGCACCGTGAGCCGACTGAAGGATGGCTATTTTCACTGGTCAGGAAAGCCTGTCCCCATAACGACATGTCGAAAATTTAAAGGTCTTGAAGCCGATGCGATTGTTCTCATTGATGTGAACAAGGAGTCTATCTTAGGTACTGGCGAAATGCTGTTTTACGTTGGTGCTTCTCGTGCCCGATATAAGTTGGATATTGTTGCTTTCTTGAACGATGAGGACTGCCTAGAAGTTCTTCGGTCGTTTGGCAGAACTTCTAGGCGAAGGCCAAGAAAGATGCTTGCAACTTGTTTGAATACCATGCTCGCTTAGGCGTTTTGGGCGGTAATATCTCCCGATCAGCCCGTGCAGTTTGCGAGCTCCGCGAGCTGCACGAGCATCTTCCTACAACATCAAGCCCTCGGTAGGTTCAGGCGGCTGCTGGTTGCGGTAGGATTCCAGAATCCTAACCGCCATCTCCGTGTCGCCGCTCTCGTTCGCGAACCGCACGAGGGTTTCTAGCTGGTCGATGGTGGGGAAGTTGGGCCAGGTGAAGGTGTGTTCGAGTTCGGCTTGCGCGTTGTGGGCGATGAAGTTTTTGCACAGGTCAAGCTTGTCCGTTACGTCATCGGGGTCAACGAAGCGGACGATGGTTTGCAGCCTTTCTTGCGCGAAGGGGGCGGCACTCCTTCGCGCGCCTTGATACAGTTCGCGAAGGTTTTCGCGCGTGAGCAAACCATCTTCGGCAAGGGCGGCGATGCATTCGCTGTTGTCAACGTATTGCACGCCCGCACCCGTTTTGCCCTTTGCTGCCGTTTCGACCTGCATATCCTGCAGGGCCAGGTCAACTGGCGTGCACAGAATGGTTTTACCCTCACGGGCGTTATCGGGAATGCGCATTCGCTTGCTGTGCAGCCTTGCCCCGGCCAGGGCAAGGCGCCGTGCGAGGTTGTGGTCGTTGCGCGAGATAGCGCTGGCAAGCAGGAACGACAAGCTCTCCGGCGACTGCGCTGCCGTTGCCAGCATCATGTCGAACTGCTCTTCGTCGCCGTATTCTGCAACCGCAAAAACCAACTCATTGCGTTTCAGGCCCGATAAACTTTTGAACTTCGCCAGAACGGTTTCAAGCGCGGGGGACGAACCTCGCGTCTGCAGCTCCTTGATGCATTTGTCGGCCAGCATGGTGGGCGTCGGGCGAGCCCATTTCTCCTTGCGTCGCGCATCGCGCCGGGCTATCAGCTCGGCAAGCGCCGGCATATCGTCTTTCGTCATATATCGGGAGTTTGCCCAGGGCATGGAAATAGTCACGTAGTATCCAAAGTCCTCAAAAGGGCGCTTTTCGCGGTCTTCGGGTGCTTGTGTGTCTTTGAGCTTGCCTCTATTGGATTCGTACCTCGCATTTCCCTTCTCCACCTTGTAGCGAACGAGGGAATGCTTCCTGTTGTTGAAGTGCAGGCAGAGGTCTCTGGGGCAGTTCGCGAACGCGTCGAAGCCGATATCCTCAACGCTTGCGGGGATGTTGACTTCGCTGATGCTCGTTGACGCGAACGCGTGATGGCCGATTTTGCGGAGCCCTGCAGGCAGGATGACGCTGCGTATCCGGCGGTCTTTCGAAAACGCGTAGGGCGCGATTTCCTTGACCCCATCGGGGATCGTAATCTTCACGTGCGTTCCCAAAAGCTTCACGACAACGGTTTCGTCTGGCGTTAGCAGAAAGCCCCTCTTCACGTGCCTCAGGCGCACATCCGACAAGCAGCGTATCTCTATGTAGGCGCGCGGCCATTTTGGGCTCTTGAGGTCAAGCTCGGTGACCGTCGCGTATATGTCGCCGATCACGCCGAACGCCGACGGGTAGCGCAACAGAATTGAAACCCCAGCGGTAATGGCGTACTGCTCGTTGAGAAACCCCAGGTGGTAGCGCTCGCCGTCCTTCTGAAAGCTCATGGCGACGGACTCGTTGTCTTTCAGCTCAAGGTCCAGGCGATCGCCCACGTGCAGCATTTGGTAGTGTTTTGCGGTGTTGGCCCGCTCGCATCCGCCCACGTCGGCTTCAAGGAAGAACACGGCAATGCCGTCATCGGGCTTTTTGCCCGCAGGCCCTCTGCCCGGCTTGGTGACCGTCCCATGCTCGTAGGTTGGCCGTACTGGGCTGCATCTGCGTTGCAGCCATTTGGGTTCTTGGGGGATGTATGCGCCTACTGTCATAGCTACCGGTCTTCCTCGTCCAGCTCCAGGTTGGCGCTTGCTTCAGCGCCCTCGGCGTCATGCATGACAAGCTCCACCTTTCTGGCAAGATCAAGCCCGCGCTCGTTGAATTTCAGGCTTTTGCTGTGGCTGAAATACCCGTCGCCGCCCCATTCGCTTACTAGCATAACGAACGCGGGGTCGGCTGAGGCGCGCGCCACGAACACGAGCGCTTCCTGGCCGCGCCCGAACGCGCGGTCCATGAAGGCGAACGCCGCGTCGGATTGCGCAACGGCGTTTTGCGCCATGGCTCGCTGATGTTCGCACGCGGCGTTAAACGGTGCTTTTGCGGCATCGAAGGCGCTTTCGGCGGCGCCGTCGTTCGCGGCGTGCGTGCGCACGGCATTCAGGCATTCTTGCAGCAACGCAACGCGCGTCGCCTCCACCATTTGCGGGTTGCTGACAAGCTTTTGCTTCGCCAGCGCCACGGCCCCGCCGTCGTTGGCGCTTGCAACGCGCGCCGTAAGCGCGGCTTCCAAATCACCCTTCCTATCTGCGCTTTTGCAGGCCAGCAGGTCGTCGCGCACGATGCGTAGCGCCTCCTCAAGCTGCATAGCATCCCGCACGTTGACCAGCAGCGCGTCGTAGAGCATGCCCGTGAGCGCGATCTTCTTATCGAAGCGCGCGTCGCGCAGTTCCTGTTCCCCCTCTTGCACAGTGCCGGCCAGGATGCCCGCGATGTCCAGGGTTTGCCGGTATTCGCAGAACAGGTTGTAGTAGGCGGCGAAATCGATGGCGGTTTCCTCGTCCTGCAGGTACTGGCGCATAAGCGACTCGTCGGTTGGCAGCAGCTCGTGCTCGCAGGTTTGCAGCATGCGGGACAGGTCCTCCCAGCCGCGCGCCGTGACCAGGTGCGTGCCGCCGGCATCGGGGCGCACCAGGTAGAAACGGTCGGGTTTGCACTGCAGATACGAGGTTATCGCCGGATGCACGCCCGCTTGGGCGGCGTAATCCAGCCATGCGTCCACGTCGGGTTCCACCTCGATGCGCTTCAAGCGATCGAGCGTCGCCGCGTCGAAACGCCTGGCCGCGCGGTTGAACTCGGTGGGATTGCCTGCCGCCACCACGATCCAGCCTTGCGGCAGGGCATGCTGCCCGAACGTTTTGAACTGCAGGAACTGCAGTATGGCAGGGGCAAGGGTCTCGGACACGCAGTTCACCTCGTCAAGCAGCAAAACGCCCTGCGCGATGCCCGTGCGCTTGATGCTATCGTGCACCGACGCGATGATCTCGCTCATGGTGTATTCGGAAACCGTGTACGTTTTGCCCTCGTATTCGCGCTCCACTAGACGGGGGAGTCCCAGCGCGCTTTGGCGGGTGTGGTGCGTCATGGAATACGACAGGAAATTGATGCCGCATTCCTGGGCCGCCTGCTTCACAATGGCGGTTTTGCCCACGCCCGGAGGGCCCTCAAGGAATATCGGGCGCTGCATCTCGAACGGGATGCGGTACGCGCCGTTATCGTGGCGCGAAAGATATGCCGTGATGGTATCTTTGACCTGCTGTTTCGCCGATTCGATATCCATAGGTGCCTGCCTTTCGCCTCTGCGCGCCCCGCGCCTTGTCGTGTTGCGTTTCCGTTCGTTGCGTGCTGTGCCGCGTCGTGTTCCCGCTTGCTGGGCGTTGCGTTGCGTGTCGTGCCTTCGTTCGCTGCGTGCTACGCCGCCCTGGCGCTGCTGCGTTCCCACGCCCGTTTCCCTTTACGTGCTTCTGAAGTCTTCCTCTTCGAGCATAAACGTCATCGCCCATGGCGGCACCAGGTTTTGCGCCCCGTCCGGTGTGAGGACGAAGGCGGTTTTGTACGGCGTCGCGCATTTCGGGAAGCTGGCGTACCCGTCCGTCAGGCAAATGACGCCGTTGAGGTCGTTTATCTCGTTTCGTTCGACCAGCTCGTCCACTCGCTGGAACATGGGCCGAAGGTCGGTGCCGCCTCCGCCGTGGATGCGCGCACCTTCGATCCATTTCCGCATGTGTTCGGGGGTGTCGATCACGTCTTCCGCAACGATTTGGGTGTCGCACTGGATGATGCGGATGCGCGGCGCGCTTGAGAACAGCCCCTCGTTGCACAGCACGCCCTGCACGATCTGCGCGAACCGCGTGACCGTGGAGCCCCAAACCGACCCGGAAACGTCGATGCCGATCACGAACTCCCTGATGCGCTTTTCGTCGCGGGTTTCAAGCGGCTCGATGATGGGCGTGTCGCCGTAGAGCGCAAAACCGTACGTGTACAGCGCGTAGTCGAATTCGTCGCTTGACGGCTGTGGCGTCTCCTCAAAGGTGGCGAATGAGCGCAGGAACTCGTCAAGCGCGGGCTTTTTGTGGCTCCTGGGGGCCACGCGAAGGTTGGCGAACAGCCCGCTGAGATTCCGTCCCCAGCCGCTTTGCGGTGAGGCAGGCTGGTGATTCATGGAGGCGGCGATGCTCTGGGCAGCGTATTGCCACGCGCTTTTGGGGCTTTTGAAGTGCGCGCCGCTTTCGCTGGGCGTGTCGTCGGGGCTTTCGCCGCCTGGCTGGGTTTCGGCTTCGCTATTGTTATCGGGCGTCTCGTCGGTATGACCTTCACCGGCGCCGGCGCCCGCTCGGTCTTTCGTACCAGAAGCGGTGGCTATCGATGCGGAAAAGCTCCTGCCATGCTTGCTCCTCGTCCGCGAACTGGTCAGCTTTCAGCAGCTCGAACACCGACTCCGCCGTCATTGGGGCATGTTGCAAGGTGCCGCGAATGCGTGCCCAAGCCAGCTTCATGCTTTCGGCCGCATCCCTCGGGCGCGGGCCGCACAGCTCGACGGCAATGCATTCCGCGGCTATATCGCAGGCCAGGTCCCAACGTGCCCGGTTTTGCCCAGGGTTGGCGAAGGGGTGCAGGAACAAGCAGCGCAGTAGCGTATGCACGTAGTCAAGCACGGGCGCTTCATGCGTTGCGGCAAAGCAAGCCAGCACATGGTCGGCGTTGAAGTAGAAAGCCTTCGCATCAGTGCCCGACAACGGGGAAAGCGCATCGGGGGATGGAGCAAAAGGCAGCAAGCTAGCCGCAGGCGCAAGGAAAGGGTTCAAGACCAGCAGCCTGTCTTTCGCAAGCTGCAACACCTCAACAGCCAACTCCTGCCGTTCGCTAAGCTGCGCGTTCATTTGGCCTCCTTTGCGTGCGGTCATGAGCGGGGGTGGGCGTGAACAGGGGACGGAGGTGTGTTCACGGGAGACGCTTGGGAATGCGAAGGGCCGTCGTGAACACACCTCCGTCCCCTGTTCACGTGCGCTTCTCTAGTCGAATCGCGGCCCTTCGTCCTCAGCTTTGCGCAGCGCATCTTTGGGGTCGACGTTGTGCAGCAGGCTGGGGTCCTCGAACAGGCGGGTGCAAATCATGTCCGCGCGGTTCATCTCGCCGCCGTCTTCTCCGATGACGTTTTTGTAGAATCGCATCAGGAACGAGTCGTCGGGGAAGATCTTCGCGGCTGCGTTGCGGTACTGCGCGCGCACCAGCGCATCGCGGAAGTAGCGCGCGTGCTTGGCGAAGGGGTCGTTCGCCACCTGGAACCCCAGGCTGTTCAGGTATAACTCCGAGAACACGGCGACGGTGCGCGTGTTTCCCTCGTAAAACGGATGGATTTGCCAGAGGAACGCGATGGTGTGGCAGAAGCGCTGCAGCTCCTCGTCCGTGAACGTCGTGTATGCCGCGGCGGCCTCGTTCGCGAACGCGCCGCGAAGCGACATCTCGTAAGTCAGCGGGTCGGCGTACAGCACGCTGTCGCCGTTGAGGATCTGCTCCTGCTTGATCAGGCGCTCGCTTTTGAACTGGCCGGGGTGGTATACCGCAGGGTCGAGGTCCTGGAACAGGTACGCGTGTATGGTGGTGAGCATGTCGGGCGAAAGGAAGAACGCACCGCGCGTGAGCAGCTCGGCGATTCGCTGGCTTACCAGGTCGGCTTCCTTGCTTTCGCCGTTTGCGTCGGCGCCGGCGTATCGTTCGCGAACGAGTTCACCAACTTCGTCGAGCCCTTTTTCACCGCGGATGTAGGCATGAGCTTGGTCGCGCAGGTAGTCGGACACCTTCAGGCCGTCGACGTCTTGCAGGCCGATGGCGACGGCCCAGTAGTGCCTGCGACGCTCTTCCGAAGTGTATTCGGAAGCCGGCCTATATTCGAAATCGTCGTAGCTGTCTGCGGACATAACGGTTACCTGGGATCGCCCCGCTCCGCGTAGGAGCCCTTCCTATGGTTGCGCCGCAATCGCGAACGCTTGTGCGTTATCGGAACATGATAGCACGCCAACCGCCGACGCTGCTCGGATGTGCGCCTGCTCCCTTTCTCCTTCTCCTTGAATACTTGATGGCGCTTGCCGAGAGCGGGGGCTTGCTTCGCCGCCTGCACGTATACTGGTTGCATAGTGCGAATCGCGGGGCTGGTTGGGCGCCGCTTGATGAAAGGCTGTCTCGTGTCCGAAAAGTTGAAGATCGGCGTGCTGCTCTCCGGCAGCGGCACGAATTTCCAGGCCATCCTTGATGAGGCGGAAAAGGGTCTGCCCGTCGAGGTGGTGAAGGCGGTCGCGTCGCGTCCCGATGCGTACGGCATCGAGCGCGCCAACGCCGCCGGCATCCCCGTGCTGGTCATGAACCGCGAAAAGTACGCCGACCCCGAGGCGGCCGACGCGCAGATCGTGGCGGCGCTGCAGGAAGCCGGCGCGCAGTACGTGGTCATGGCCGGCTATATGCGCAAGGTAACGCCCGTCATGCTCAACGCCTTCCCCAACCGCGTGCTCAACCTGCATCCGGCGCTATTGCCCTCGTTCAAGGGCGCGCACGCTATCGCTGATGCGTTTCACGCGGGCGTGAAGGTCACGGGCGTCACCGTCCATTTCGCCAACGAGGACTACGACAAGGGCCCCATTGTGGCGCAGGAGCCGGTGCGCGTGGCCGAGGGCGACACGCTTGAAACCTTGGAAGCCCACATCCACCAGGTGGAGCACGAGTTGTATCCGCGCGTGCTGGGCTGGCTGGCAGCCGGCCGCGTGAGCGTCGACGCGGAGGGCAAGGTGCACCTTGCTGAGTAAGGAAACGCTGGCGGGCATCGCCGCCGATCTGCGCGCGGGACGCGCGGTGGAGCTTTCGCCCGCCGACTTCCCGTGCTTTTCTGCCGCCGCGCTGAAGGGCAACATGCACGTTTCTCCCGATGACCTGGTGAAACTGTCTACCGCCCTTACCGCCGCCGACGCGCCCACCTTCGAGCGCGCCGCCCGCGCCATGGCCGAGGGCGACCTGGCGTGGCTGGGCTTCAAAGTGGTGTTCGACCCCGCCGCCGCGCAGGCCAACACCGACAACGAGGTCACGAAGAAGTACGGCGACACCGGCTCGGCCGACGGCGCCGGCATGGTGTTCTGCTGGTAGAGGTGTCCGCGCACCGTTCCGGGCTCCTCGTCC
>OLOX01003673.1_pt1 | contig 11288 bp, 8 predicted proteins | sample 1672091 | NCBI WGS metagenome assembly OLOX01 (sample SAMEA3136644, study PRJEB25190) | human gut metagenome | reverse complement strand
GGAAGGGTCAAGGGAGGAACTCCCTTGCGGAGTCCAGAGGCAGAGCCTCTGGTGGTTCCCCTCACAGCTCCCTTCGTCCCTCCATTGCCTTTGAGAGCGTCACTTCGTCGGCGTATTCAAGGTCGCTGCCGACGGGGACGCCGTGGGCAATGCGGGTGCACTTGATGCCCATGGGCTTAATGAGCCGCGCAATGTAGGTTGCGGTCGCTTCGCCCTCGATGTCGGGGTTCGTCGCCAGAATCACTTCGCTGACCGGCTCGGTCTGCAGGCGCGTCATCAGTTCCTTGATGTGTATGTCATCCGGCCCGATGCCGTCCATCGGCGACAGCGTGCCGTGCAGGACGTGGTACAGCCCGTGGTAATCGTGCATCCGCTCCATGGCGGCCACGTCGCGCGGGTCGCGCACGACGCAGATTTGCCCGTTATGGCGGTTTTCATCCGCGCACACGGCGCACTTTTCAGCGGAGGAAAAATTGCCGCACACGTCGCAGTAGCGAATTGCCTTGCGTCCCTGCCACAGCGCCGCTGCCAGCGCGTGAACATCCTCCAGCGGCATCCCGACGATATGGTACGCCAGCCGTGCCGCCGTCTTGTGACCGATGCCGGGCAGCCGAGACAGCTCCGACACCATCCGCTCAATCGGTTCGATTTGTCCGGGCATCAGAACAGACCGCCCATGCCGCCCATGCCGGGCGCCATCTTGTTCATCGTCTCTTCGCGGTTTGCTTCACCCTTGCGCAGCGCTTCGTTCACTGCCGCCATCACAAGGTCCTGCAGCATTTCCACGTCGTCGGGGTCAACGACCTTGGGGTCAATCGTCAGGGACAGCAGCTCGCGCTTGCCGTTCACCTTTACGCTTACCACGCCGCCGCCGGACTGCGCTTCGTACTCCTGCGCATCCAGCTTTTCCTGCGCGTCCGTCATCGCCTGCTGCATCTTCTGCGCCTGACGCATGAGCTGCTGCATGTTCGCGCCACCGCCGAAGCCAAAGTTCTGTCGTGCCATAAAAATCGTCCTCCTAATTATTCGTTTTCTGTCAGTTTCTCCGGGGAAATCCGCCGGATGGTCAGGTTGCCCGAAGCCGTCGTCACGCGGACAGACGGTGCGCCATTGACGATGGATACGCCGTCCGTCAGCAACCGCCCGGACACCGAGCGAAGAATGGCGTCACACTGCGCGCCGGGAATCTCCAGACTGATGCCGCCTGCGACCGAGCCGCCCTTGAAGGTGGAGAACATCTCCGCAAAAGAGAGCATTGCGCCCCGGCTGACCGAGGACAGCGAGATGTTCAGAAACGCAAGGCGCTCCAGACAGAGCATCCCCGTCGTTGTGAACAGGCTGCAATCCTGACCGGAGAGGTCGCTGCCGGCAATGTCGCCGCTGCCGTTCTTGACCTTCAGGCTCAGGCTGCTCAAGTCGGAGAGCATCACGAAGCCGGAGAGCGACTCCACGGACAGGTCACTGACCTGCAAACCGCGGACATGAACGCTGCCGGACGTCGTGCGAATCTCGACCCGCCCCTTCCACGTGCGCGGAATGCGGACGGTCACTTGCAGCCAGCGGGCGCTGAGCGGCAAGGGCGAGAGTGCGGCGGCGGACTGCTCCAGCGTCAGCGTATCGCCGTTCTGGGCGAGCGAAACCGCCTTCATATCGTGGTCGTCGCCGGATGCCATGACTTGGATTTCCTGCGTGTCATCGGCATAGAGTTCCAGCAGGGCGCCGGTGAGGTGAATCACCAGCTGCGTAATGGTCAGCGAGGAAAAAGAGTTGCGCGAATTCATACGCGTTCACCTCCGTCATTCGTCCTCATCATATCACGTTTTGGCGCTTGTTGCAAGGGGAAAAGCCAACTATGAAGCAGTTGGATGCTTATGCGGATAGGCATAGTTGACTTCATTTCCATCGTGGTAACTTCCGCGAGTTCCAGAGGGGATAAAAACAGACGAAGTCTGCGATCGCCCTCTGGACTCCTTCGGCGTTCGCCTCCGGATGCCACTTGATTTTTATTGGAAGTTTTTTAGTTTGTGCGCAGGGACGCTTCGCTGCCTGCGGCGAAGTTGCCGGACTTGTTTTTCCTCTTTGAGTAGGTTTAACGGAGCAACAGTTGGGGCGTTGCCCCAAGCCCCATAAGGGGCGCCGCCCCTTAACCCCGCAAGGGGCATTGCCCCTTGACCCTTTTTTCGGCGCCATGCGGGTGCTGTTATTCCAACAGCTCCGCCCCCGTCACCACGTCGTCCATCACCGCGATAACCAGCGGCATTCCGCGGTCTTGCTTGCCTTGCAGACGCACGTTGTCCCTTTCCACCAGCGTCGCGGGGGATTTCGCCTGCTGCACGCGAATCAGGTGGTCGCCCTTCTCCAACCGCACCACGCCCGCAAGCTGTTTGCCGTTGCTGCCATTCTTGTTGAAATAGAACGACTTCACGCCCTTGCCGTTGCGGTTCTGCTTCTCAAAATCAACGGAGAGCAGGCGTTTGGCGTAGCCGCGGTCGGTCAGCAGCACGATTTGGTCGCTGTCTTGCAGCTGCCCGCACCAGATGACCTCGTCGCCGTCCTCCACCTGCATACAGCGCACCCCGGCGGCGACGCGCCCCTGCACCGGCACGCTGTCGAGCGAGAAGCGGATGCACAGGCCGCTTCGGGTGAACAACAGCAGGTCGTCGCGACTGGCGGCGGGGAGAATTGTCAGCAGACGGTCGCCGTCCTTCACGTTCACGGCGGCAAACTTCTTGCTGCGCACGTCGTAATCCGCGGCGGCGGTGCGTTTTACCATGCCCTGCCGGGTGATGAAGAGAATGTCCGGCAGATGCCCGATGTCCGCCATGCGGATGCACGTCATCCACAGCGCCTTCTCGTCGTCCTCCAGCCCGGCCAGAACGCCCGAAAGCAGCTGCCCGCGATCCTTGGGCTTGACTTCGTTCAGCGACGCAACAGGCAGAGGATAGCAGTTGCCGTGGTCGGTGAAGATGAGCAGCGTCTCGTCTGTTTTGGCCATGAACAGGAAGTCGGCGAACTCCTTGTCGTCCTCCGCGCGGGTCGGGAGCGGCGTTTTCTTGTAGAGCGCGGGATTCATGCGCTTCAACTGCCCCGCACCCGTGAACGCCACGATGACCTCTTCCGGCGCGGCGGCTTCTTCCTCGACTTCCAGCGGGGATTCGTCCGCTTTTTCGATGGTTGTGCGGCGCTCGTCGGCGAATTCCTCGGCAATCTCCTGCAATTCCTTGCGGATGACCGCCAAGAGCTTTTTCTCGCTGTGCAGGATGCCCTCCAAGCGGTCGATGAGCTTCAGAATGTCCTCGTACTCCTTGCGCAGGGCGATGATTTCCAGATTCGTCAAGCGCTGCAGGCGCATGTCCAAGATTGCCTGTGCCTGTGCGTCGGACAGCTCGAAGCGCTCCATCAGGCGGGCTTTCGCTTCTTTCGGGTTCTTCGAGGCGCGAATCAGCGCGATGACCTCATCGAGGTTGTCCACCGCAATCATCAGCCCCTGCAAAATGTGCGCGCGGGCTTTCGCCTGCTTCAGGTCGTACTCCGTGCGGCGGGTGATGACGTTTTTTTGATGGCGGATGAAGTGTCCCAGCATCGTCTTCAGCCCCATCTGCACGGGCTTGCCCTCGGCGATGGCGACCATGTTCACGCCGAAGGTGACCTGCAAGTCCGAATACTTGTAGAGCACTTTCAGCACCTTGTCCGGGTCGGCGTCCTTCTTCAGCTCGATGACGGCGCGCATTCCCTCGCGGTCGGATTCGTCGCGGATGTCGTAGATGTTTTGCAGCTGCCCCTTCTTTTCTTCCGACAGCTTCAAAATTTTCTCCAGCATCGCGGCTTTGTTGACCATGTAGGGAATTTCCGTGATGACAAGCAGCTTGCGCCCGTTCACGCCGTCTTCCACATGCACACGCGCGCGCAGGGACAGCTTCGAGCGTCCGGTCTCATAGCCTCTGCGGATTTCCTCGTTTTTCACCAGCACGCCGCCGGTGGGGAAGTCCGGGCCGGGGATGATTTTCATCAGCTCATCCAGCGGAATGTCCGGATTCTCCATCACAGCAATTGCCGCGCGGATGCTTTCGCCCAGATTGTGCGGGGGAATGTTCGTCGCAAGCCCTACCGCGATGCCGCTTGCGCCGTTGACGAGCAGATTCGGAAAGCGCGCGGGCAGCATGTCCGGCTCTTTGAGCGTGTCGTCGAAATTCAGGCGGAACGGCACGGTGTCCTTCTCAATGTCGCGCAGCATTTCCAGCGCAAGGGGCGTCATGCGCGCCTCGGTGTAACGCATGGCGGCAGCGCTGTCGCCGTCAATGGAGCCGAAATTGCCGTGCCCATCGACCATCGGCCCGCGCATGGAGAAGTCCTGCGCCATGCGCACGAGCGCGTCGTACACGGAGGAATCGCCGTGCGGGTGATATTTGCCCAGGCAGTCGCCGACGATGCGGGCGCACTTGCGGTGCGGCTTGTCGGGCGTCGTGCCCAGTTCCATCATGGTATAGAGAATGCGGCGCTGCACGGGTTTTAAGCCATCCTCGACGCGCGGCAGGGCGCGTTCCAGAATGACATGCTCCGCGTAGGGAATCATGGACTGGTGCATTACGTCCTCGACGGTCGTTTGCAGGATGCGCGACGGGTCGTCCTTGGGAATCGGGCGGTTATCGCTTGTTTTCTTTGCCATAACTTACTTTCCTTCCCCTCGCTGACCTTCCGGCAGCTCGAAATTATCCGGCTTGTTGAAGTCGGCGTTCTCGATGATGTAGTCGCGGCGCGGCTCGACCTTGTCGCCCATCAGAATGGTAATGCGGCGGTCAGCCAGCGCTGCGTCCTCAATCGTCACCTGCATCAGTTTGCGCTGGGAAGGATCCATCGTCGTCGCCCAGAGCTGTTCGGGGTTCATTTCACCCAAGCCTTTGTAGCGCTGAAGCGTGTAGCCTTTGCCCGCTTCCTTGATGCACTTCGCCAGCTCCTTGTCGTCGTAGGCATAGAGGACTTTGCTGCCCTTTTGCACCTTGTACAGCGGCGGCATCCCAATATACACATGCCCCCCAGTGACGAGCTCCTTCATGTAACGGAAGAAGAAAGTGAGCAGAATGGCGCGGATGTGCGCGCCGTCCTGATCGGCATCGGAGAGGATGATGACTTTGTTGTATTTGAGGTTGGCGAGGTTGAAATTCTCGTCGATGGATGTGCCGAGCGCGGTAATCAGCGAGCGGAACTCCTCGTTGCTCAGCACCTGATCCAGCCGCTTCTTTTCGGCATTGAGGGGCTTGCCGCGCAGGGGGAGAATCGCCTGATAGCGGCTGTCGCGCCCCTGCTTGGCGCTGCCGCCTGCGGAATCGCCCTCGACGATGAACAGCTCATTGTCCTCCGCCTTTTTGCCGCGGCAGGCGCTGAGTTTGCCGACCAGCGGCGCGGCATCAAGCTGATTTGCTTTGCGGGCGTTGTCGCGGGTCTTGCGCGCGGCTTCACGCACCTGCGCGGCGCGAATCGCCTTCTGCACAATCTGCTGCGCAATCTCCTGATTCTTGAGGTTCTCCAGCCAGTCCGTCAGCTGCTGGGTGATGATGCCCTCCACCGCGGGGCGAACTTCGCTGTTGCCCAGCCGCCCCTTCGTCTGCCCCTCGAACTGCGGATTCTTGACCATCGTCGTCAGCACGCAGCTCAAGCCTTCGCGGAAGTCCTCGCCCGTCAGGTTGCTGTCCTTTTCCTTCAGGAAGCCGTTGCGGCGGGCGTAGTCGTTGAACATCTTCGTGAATGCCGCCTTGAAGCCTGTTTCGTGCGTTCCGCCTTCCCCCGTGGGGATGTTGTTGACATAGGAAAAAAGGCTCTCGGTATAGCCGTCGGTGTACTGAATGGCGACGCGGCAGATGACGGAATCCTTCTGTCCTTCGAGGTAAATCGGCTGATCGTGCAGGACGGTTTTGCCGTCGTTCAAATACCGCACATAGTCGATGATGCCGCCCTCGTAGTGGAAGGTCGTTTCGCGGCGGGCAGGGTCGCTCACACGCTCGTCGAGAAAGACGATTTTCAAGCCCCGGTTCAGGTATGCCAACTCCTGCAAGCGACGGAAGACTGTATCGTAATTGAAGCGCACGTCCTCGAAAATCGCGTCATCGGGAAGAAAACGCACGAGTGTGCCCTTCTTGCGTGTGTTGCCGACTTTTGCCAAGGGCGCGTCCGGCTTGCCCGCGATAACCTTGCCTTTCTTCTCGTCGAACTGGCTTGTGAAGCGCATGGCATAATGGCTGAAATCGCGGTAGATGTCCACGGTCAGCCACTTGCTCAATGCGTTGACGACCGACGCGCCCACGCCGTGCAGACCGCCGGAATAGCTGTAATTCTCGTTGTTGAACTTGCCGCCCGCGTGCAGCACGGTGAAAATGACCTCCGCGCCGCTGACGTGCATGGTCGGGTGCTCATCCACGGGCATACCGCGCCCGTTGTCGTACACCGACGCGGAGCCGTCCGTGTGCAGCGTTACGCGCACCTCATCCGCAAAGCCGTTCGACGCCTCGTCAATTGCGTTATCCACAATTTCCCAGAGCAGGTGATGCAGACCGCGTGTCGAGGTGGTGCCGATATACATGCCCGGACGCATCCGAACCGCTTCCAGCCCTTCCAGCACCTGAATATTGCCCGCATCATAGTGATTTGCTTGATTTGCCATGAAAAAACTCCTCTTATAATGAAGGAAGTATATCAAAATCGCAACGGTGACAAAGCACCAATTTTCATTATATCACAATTCCGCCGATTCATCAAGGCGAACAGCAAAATGACGCTCGGACAGTTCGGCAGAGGAAAATCGGCACAAAAAGGCGCTGTACGCTCAACAAAAACGTAACATTTTATCAAATATCGGAAACATGTTCATGGGAAAACAAAAAAAGATATTGAAAACGGGCAGATAATTGCCGAATCAAACAGGGAAAAATCCGCGAAAACGCCGCAGAATTTACAATTCACAGGGAAAAAGCCTCTTGACAATGAAACAATTTTGTAATAAAATCAGGCTGTACGGAAAGGAGTGATTTCCCCATGATGAATTCCGGTCTGCGGCGGCTTCTGTCCGGCGCGGTGGCGCTGATGCTGCTGGGCTGCTCCTCCGCCTTGGCGGATACGGCGACGGTCACTGCGCGCAAACTCATTCTGCGCGAAAAAGCATCCTCGACCAGCGATGCTCTGCAAACCCTGCCCAAAGGCACGAAGCTGGAGGTTCTCGGCAAAAGCGGCAGCTGGTATAAAGTGACTTACGGGAAATACACCGGCTATGTCTATAAAACGTATGTCAGCGTGACCAAGACGGCCAGCAGTTCCAGTTCTTCCAGCAGCACGACGCGGCTGGAAAAGGGGAGCACTGGCAGCGACGTCAAGGATTTGCAGACAAAGCTGAAAAAACTCGGCTATTATGATGCTTATGTCGATGGCGATTATGGCGACACGACCGTCGCGGCGGTCAAGGCGTTCCAGAAGAAGTATAACCTGACGGCGGACGGCATTGCAGGCAAAGAGACGCTCAAAAAGCTCGACAGCGTCTACGAGAACGCGAACAGCGCCAAGGACGTTGATTCGCTCCGCATGGGCGACAGCGGCAGCGCGGTCAAGGACTTGCAGACGAAGCTGAAGAAGCTGGGCTATTACGACGGCACGGTGGACAGCACGTTTGGTTCGGGCACATACGCGGCGGTTCGCGCGTTCCAGAAGAAGTATAACCTGACGGCAGATGGCGTGGCGGGCAGCGAAACGCTCAAAAAGCTCGACAGCGCGTACAAGAACGCGAACAGCGACAAGGACGATGATTCGCTCCGCATGGGCGACAGCGGCAGCGCCGTCAAGGACTTGCAGACGAAGCTGAAGAAGCTGGGCTATTACGACGGCACGGTGGACAGCACGTTTGGTTCGGGCACATACGCGGCAGTCAAGGCGTTCCAGAAGAAGTATAACCTAACGGCGGATGGCGTAGCGGGCAGCGAAACGCTCAAAAAGCTCGACAGCGCGTACAAGAACGCGGACAGCGACAAGGACGACGACTCGCTCCGCAAAGGCGCAACCGGCAGCGCGGTCAAGGACTTGCAGACGAAGCTGAAAAAGCTCGGCTTCTACAACGCCTATGTCGATGGCAGCTATGGCGATACGACGGTTGCTGCGGTCAAGGCGTTCCAGAAGAAGTATAACCTGACGGCGGACGGCGTAGCGGGCAGCGAAACGCTCAAAAAGCTCGACAGCGCGTACAAGAACGCGGACAGCGACAAGGACGACGGCTCGCTCCGCAAAGGCGCAACCGGCAGCGCGGTCAAGAATTTGCAGACGAAGCTGAAAAAGCTCGGCTTCTACAATGCGTCCATTGACGGCGATTATGGCGATACGACGGTTGCGGCAGTCAAGGCGTTCCAGAAGAAGTATAACCTGACGGCGGATGGCGTGGCGGGCAGCGAAACGCTCAAAAAGCTCGACACCGCCTACAAGAACGCGGACAGCAATACCAGCACCGATGACGATTCGCTCCGCAAGGGCGCAACCGGCGCGGCAGTCAAGACGCTGCAGACCAACCTGAAGAAGCTGGGCTTCTACACGGCGTATGTCGATGGTTCATTCGGCGCGACGACCGAAAGCGCCGTCAAGGCATTCCAGAAGAAATACGGTCTGACGGCGGACGGCGTGGCGGGCAGCGCGACGCTCAAGAAGATTGAATCCGCCGTGGCAAGCGCCAGCAGCGGCAAAATCACCACTGAACGCCTCGACTGGTTCAACGGCGGCAAGAACGTCATCCCGAACGGCGCTGTATTCCAGATTAAGGACGTCAGCACGGGGCTGATTTTCTCCGCGCGCCGGCAGAGCGGCGGCAACCATATGGACGCCGAGCCGCTGACGGCGGAAGATACGGCGATTCTCAAGAAAATCAACGGCGGCACGTTCAGCTGGCGCCGCCGCGCAGTGCTGGTGAAGTACAACGGGCATGTGTATGCCGCGTCGATTTACTCCGAACCCCACGGCACAAACACAATTCTGGACAACAACTTCGATGGGCAGTTCTGCCTGCACTTCTACGGCAGCAAGACCCACGGTACAGACCGCGTGGATGCAGATCACCAGAAGTGCGTGGAACAGGCCATGAAGGCGACTTGGTAAAAATCCCAGTCAAAGGGCAAAGCAATGGGCACTGCTGCAGCGCGGCAGTGCCTTTTTGCGCACATCCGAAATCATCCGCCGATGCCCTATTGACAAATCGCCCAAAATCCATACAATAAAATTGCGGCTGAAATCATTCATTTTTCATTCATTCCGATGGACAGCCGAGGACAAGAGAGAGAGGAAAGTACCATGTTCGGATTTCGACCCGACGGACGGCGCGTGTCGTCCATTGACCCCATCGTCGGCATTACGCCGTACCTGATGCCCATGCGCTGCGACGCGCAGGTTTTCCTGCAGCACCGCGTGGACTATGAGCTGCTGACGCGCTACATTGCGGCGCAGGCGGCGAAGGGCGAGAAAATCACGTTCATGCAGATTATTATCGCCGCGTTTGTCCGCACTGTGTCCCAGCACCCGGAAATCAACCGCTTCATCCTCAATAAGCAGTTCTTCGCGCGGAACATGTGCGCCGTGTCCTTCACGATGCTCAAGAACCCGCAGAACGCCGAAATGGGCGAGACGGCGGTGAAGGTGAAGTACGACCTGACCGACACCATCTACGACGTGCGCGACCGCATGGAAAAGGTCATCAACGCTAACCGCGGCGAGGACAAGAAGAATTTCGCGGATAAGCTGGCGAAAGCGGTGCTGGTCGTGCCGGGTCTGGCAACGGGCATCGTCGCGCTGGTTCGCCTGCTTGATCGCTACGGGCTCTGCCCCGGCGCACTGCTGGACGAGCTGCCCTTCCATACCAGCATGTATATCACCAACAACGCTTCCATCGGCCTGCATCACGTCAACCACCACATCTACAACTTCGGTTCGGTTACGCTGTTCTTCGGCATGGGTACCGTGGAGAAGGTTGCCGTGGTGGAGAAGGGCGAGGCGCGCATGAAGCGCTTCCTGCCCATTGGCATCACGGCGGATGAGCGCGTCTGCTCCGGCGCGCACTACGCGGCGTTCTTCGGCACGATGTCGTATCTGCTCAATCATCCGGAAGAACTGGAGAAGCCGCCGGAATCCGTCCGCTTTGACGAAAAGTGCGAATACCACGTCCCGAAAGTTGGCGAGCAGCCGGCGAAGAAGCAGAAAAAGCAGCAGAAAGCTACGGTTCAGGCGTAAATCAGCAGGAAAAAACGCATGATACGTCGAAATCCTCCGTTGCAGCGCATTCCTTGAAACGGGAGTGCAGAAGAACGGAGGGTTTTTTTCATGCAGAATGTAGGTATTGTCGGATTGGGGCTGATTGGCGGGTCACTCGCGAAAACCATCAAGCTCCACACGCCGTACACGGTTTATGGCACGGACAAGAATGCGGACACGATGCGCCGCGCGTTCCTGATGGAGGCGATTGACGGCGAACTGACGGCGGAGACGCTGCCGCAGTGCGATGTTGTGCTGGTCTGCCTGTACCCGCAGGGGATTATCGACTATGTGACCACGCACGCGGCGGACTTTAAGCCCGACAGCCTTGTGATTGACTGCGGCGGCGTGAAGCAGGTGATTTGCGACGCACTGTTTCCCGTATCGCAGCGGTATGCGTGGCATTTCATCGGCGGACACCCGATGGCGGGGCGCGAGTACAGCGGCTTCAAGTACGCCCGCGATGATCTGTTCGACCATGCGTCGATGATTCTGTGCGGTCACGGCGACGACGACCCGGCGGTTTTGCAGCGCGCCCGTGACTTTTTCATGAAACTGGGCTTCCTGCGTGTGCAGTTCACGACGCCGAAGACGCATGACGAGATGATTGCGTATACGTCGCAGCTGGCGCATGTCGTGTCGAGCGCGTATGTGAAGTGCCCGCTGGCGGATAAGCACCGCGGGTTCTCGGCAGGGAGCTTCGCGGATATGACCCGCGTGGCAAGGCTGAATGAGGATATGTGGACGGAGCTGTTTTTTGATAATCGGGAGGCACTCCTGCCGGTGGTGGAGGACTTGGTGCAGAGGGTGACGGAATATCGGGACGCGCTGCGGGATGAGGATAGGGAAGGGATGCGGAAACTTTTGCGCGAAGGACGCGAGACAAAGGAGCGCCTGACGGATTAACACGCGGAAAGGGTAGGAAAGAGAAAACAACTCAATCGCGCGAAAGGGGTCAAGGGGAAAATTTCCCCTTGCGGAGTCCAGAGGCGGCGCCTCTGGTGGGGTTTGGGGCAACGCCCCAA
>OLOX01003672.1_pt1 | contig 11289 bp, 6 predicted proteins | sample 1672091 | NCBI WGS metagenome assembly OLOX01 (sample SAMEA3136644, study PRJEB25190) | human gut metagenome | reverse complement strand
CTGCACGGCCCGTTTGCCTTTGCAGCTTATCCCATGTCTGGCAAGTTCTTCTCTTTTGTTCATATTAATCACCTTACGTTTTTATTCTAATTATATCACACTTGTCAAATAAAAAAACTGCGAGTATTGTTACCCGCAGTTTTTCACATTATTCAGCTGTTAATCTTTCATATTCAGCCTGTGTAATCGGCATTACAGTACCGTGACGATATGTACCGTCAAACGAGAAGTCTGAATCTGCCGTAAATTCACCCTTTGTAATATCGGTTGTTACAAAAGGCTTATAGCCCTTACTCTTTGAGAAGTAGTCAAGAAGTAAGCACCATTCATTTTTACCGTTTAATTTATAAATTGTAGGACCTTCATAGCCTGTCATACTACCCAAATTATAGTTTGCAACATCTTTCCAATCACCGCTTAGAGATGTACACTCCTGCATTGTGATACTTGATTTTGCCTCATTCTTTGTAAATCTGTAATATGTGCCCTCATGGTCGATAATAGTTGTATCAATAACCGCGTTAGGCTCTTCTATATACAATTCAGGAGCAGAGAATGTCTTGAAGTCCTTTGTATAACTTCTGTAAATTCTGTACTTTTGATAGCTGTCATCGCTTACAACCGATGCCCAGAATACCATATATTCATCCTTTTCAGGATCATAGCAAGCCTCCGGCGCCCATGTACAACCGGCATTGTCATTATTAATCTTTACAAGGCTTGCCTCGCTCCAATTAACAAGGTCACTGCTTTCCCATACAACAATGCTCTTTGAGCCTTGCTGTGCGGCGGCTGTCCAGTTATTCTTTAAGTTATAGACGCTTAGGTCTGTTGCGATAATAAAGAACTTACCGTCCTCGCCGCGAAGAATATACGGGTCACGAACACCCTGCGTACCGACATTACTTGTCAAATACGGTTGTTTATTATTAAGCGTTGTCCATGTCTTACCGTCTTTTGATACTGAGAAATAGATTTGTTCACGAGTTGCGTCCTCTTGTGTATCAACGAAATGAACAAACAAGTACGCACTCATATCATCAAGGTTCTTAATATTAATTGTCTTTTCCACCTTTTTCTTTTCTGTTGTTCCGTCTGATAATGTTGCTGTTATTTTATACTTACCTACTTCAAGATTATCAAAACTGCCTGCCGCATTTGTCTGCTCTGTTCCGACTGCCGTACCGTCTGAATCAGCCAATGAAACCTTTACGGCATACTTATCTTTCGTCGAATCACAGTCACTTGCATAAACGATTTTATTTCCGTCGGCATATGCTTTGAAACTGTCAATAACCGCTGTATATCCCAATACAGTTACGTCGAAGTTTCTTGTAAATTCAACACCGTCTTTTGTTCGCTGTTTTTGTTTCGTCACTTCTTGTAATCTTACCTGCCGTTGTAACCACAGCAGCGTCTGAAGTTGACCATGTAACGCCATTTTGCGCAGGGATTGTAATGTCAGATGTAACAGCTGTCAAATCACCCAAATCAAGTGAATTTAAAGGATTTTCGTAAGCATAGTTATAGATTACAAAATCATCTATATAACCTGTTGCATACTCGCCAGAACCCCAGTTAGCCTTACCGATATATGCAACTGAATTTTTGCCGAGCATATCCGAAATATTAACTGTTGAATTAACACTGCTTGTTCTTGTTCCGTTTACATAAACATCCGTTACGCCGTCGGCAATCGAAATGATTACATCGTTCCATTCATTTGTGTTATACGCACCTTTTGCCGCCTCGCTTCTTGTACCGGAATTATTATATCTTTCAGATGTAAGTGTGCCGTTGCTTGTCATTGCACCAAGATACTGTTCCTTTTGATATGTCTGTGCACTGCTGTTTGGTGAGGCAAAGAACCACCATGATGTTGTTGTGGTTGTCGGCTTAACCTTAAATGAAATTGTGATATTTTTCTGACCTGTCAAAAGTGAATTGCCGTTTGCGTCTGTAAGCGTAACAACCGTTCCGCTTGTTCCGTCAAACTGAATACACTTCTTATTGTCAACCGTAACAAATTTCGGTGTACCTGTTGCCTTGCCGTATGATGATGTACTTGTTAAGTCGCCGTTATCAAAATTCATATTGATAAGCTCGCCGCTTTCAGGAACTGTCGGTGCTGCGGTTGGTTCAGGAGTCGGCGTCGGTGCCGCCAACTCACTGCTGTATGATATTACATCTGCGTCAAAGTTATCATATGAAACAACTCTTCCTCTTGCACCGTTGTATGAACCTGTTAATTCAAGCGATTTAACGCTTATAGGTGTGCTTATTGTTCCTGTGTAGCTTACATCAGTCTCACCGCCTGTAAAGCTTACGCTTGCCGAACCTGTTCCGTCTATTATGATTTCTACCTTTTTATTAAGTCCCATATTGTTTGCGTAGGTCTGCCAACCGTTTGCACCACGCAATTTACCGTTTTTGACATCAGTTGATGTACACTGAATTACCGGTTTTTCCGAATTGGCAAGTACGTCTGTACCTCCGATACGCATTTGATTAAGATTATATCCGCCGCCTGTGATTGTAAATCCTACAACCTCGTTGCCGTCTGCGTCTTTAACGGAGAATGTATTTTCCTTACCGTTCTGCTCCCAACCTGAGAACATATCGAATGTAAGTCTGAATTTATCCTTGCTTGTAAGAGTTTGTGCCTCTGTAAGTTCTGCCGTTGCGGTTGCCTTTACAGGAACAAATACATTACCGAATCTTTCAAGACCTGTTGCATATACTTGATTTCCGTCTGCCGACAAATCTCCTGCACTTGCATTAAAGATATTTGCTGAATCTTCAAAATCATCGCTCATTTCATCAATATCCGTAACGCTCGGTGCTCCGTCAGCCGTTTCTGAAGACGGAGTTGCGTCAATCAAAAATTCTGCGATATTTGTCATATCAGTATCGTTAGTATATCTGAAGTAACGATATGCGTTTTGATCAGCCAAATCTGTACTGCTTATTGTTGTGTACTGACCTGACGGAATTGCCGTACTGATTGTATACAAATCAGTCCATGTTATGCCGTCGTTTGAAGCCTGAACTTTACCGTCCTTTGTTCTTTCAGACATACCGTTTCCGCTTCTTGCGGCAAGTTTTATGTTGTTTACTTTAACAGTCTTGCCGAAGTCGTACATTACATAGCCGTTTTGTACGCCGTCAAAATATGTATTAAGGTCGCCGTCTGCCGCTTTACGATAATCGTTAGCGTCACTCGGTGCTGTTGTGGCATTTCCCCATGAAGCCGTTCCGCTTAGAGTATACATTGTTACCTTAATATCTTTTGTAGCCTTAACGTCACCGATCGTCGCCGTTATTGTAACTGTTCCTGCCGACACGCCTGTTACTGTACCGTCTTGTGAAACAGTTGCAACTTTTTCATCGCTTACGCTCCAAACAGGTGTACCCTCTGCATTTGTGTCAAGAGTATATTGTGATGTTTTGCCGACGCTTACAGTTGCCGCACCTGAAATTGTTGCATAAACAGTGATGTCATAAGTTTTTGAAGTTGTGTAGTCGCCTACCTTAACCGTAACAGTCACCTTGCCCGGTTTCTTAGCCTTCAAAAGACCTGTCTGAGAAATTTCGGCAATACCGTTTTCAGTTGCGTCACTGTCAACAGACCAAGTAACATCACCTTTTAAATTTGTGCCAAGTGCAAGTTGTACCTCGTCACCGCGTTTAATTTCAACGTCACTGCCTGTAATAACCGCATAATCCGTTCCAAGCTGTGAAGTAGTGTTTGTTACAGTCGCTTTCGGAGTAACTCCGTCCCACGCCATAAATTTGAATGTACAGTCTGTAAAGTCACCTGTTAGTTCTCCTGTCGGTTGATTTACCGTAACAGCTTTTAGTAAACCGTTCTTATCATACACTGCGAAATATTGGTTATAGCCGTTCAATGTTTTGCTCGGTGTATAGCTGTATTTTAAACCTGTGCTTGTAGGTTCAAAACTTGTAACCTTTGCACCTGTTTCAATCAAATATGTTGTTACTGTATTTGCTTTTAGAGTTGTTGTAAGAGTTTTTCCGTCAAGTTCGGCACCGTCTTTAATTTCTGCCCACTTTTCCTTGCCTGCCATATCTGTTCTGATTTCTCTTACGTTTGTACCTACCGTATTAAATCCCGAAAGGTCAAATACATAATCAACATCAGACGAATTTGCACCGTTGTTTGCTACGATTTTAATATCGCCTGTATTTTTGTTGTATGCGGCAAGTGTGTTTGCCGATGAGGCGATAATTGTATCACCCGGATTTATGTACTTTGTAAATTGACCGTATGTGTAATACTTATTTGTAAGTACCAATTCTTCGTTATCATGGTCTGCCATACCTACGCCCCATACACTGCCTGTGTATGCCAAAGAATTGTTAGCCTCCGTCTTGTTTCCGCTCGTCGGGTCTACGAATTTAGAATCCTTATGGAAGTCCACTATATCCCACATTACCCATGCGGACGGCTGCATACCGTTCATATCTTCGATAATCATACTTGCAAGAGTTGCACCGTTACCGCCCTTGTCAACTTCACTCTGCCATAGGTTTTTGCCGAGTTCAAGTGCCTTTGCCTTAACCTGTGCGTGATAGCCACGGTCTGAATATGTGTGAGTATCAACTCTGCCGAGTGCAGTCTTTGCCTCGTCTGTAAGACTTCCAAGATTGTTTGCGGTTTTCTTCAAACTTGTTTCGTCCATACCTGCCACAAGCACGTCCGTAAATTCTGCATTGTCAAGTGCTTTTCTTGTTTCCGTAATCATCTTTGACTGACTTGCACCCGGATCAAAGTGACAGCCCTCTTGTTTTGGTGAGCCGTAACCCCAATAATCAGTATCAGGCTCATTCATAGGCGAATAGCTCTTAAACTCTATGCCGTTATCTTTGAAAAGCTTTGTTGCGTCTGCAATAAACTTGGCAAAATCATCATACATATCGTCATTTAAGTTATTCAAATTTCCGTTTGACGTAACCGTTCCGTCACTGTTTACAGTACCGCCGCCGCTTGTACAGCCTGTTTTAGTCATAAAATACGGTGCGGAATTTGAAAATCCTTCAAAATATAAATCAGGATTTGCTTTTAGTGCCGCTTTTGCGATATTTAATTGGTTTTGGTCTTTCGTGATGTCGTATGTAATGCTCTCTACATCTTTGCCGTCACTTGACAATTTGTAATCACTGTACACACCGGGTACTTTTGAGTCAGAACGGTTGATGTGATTATGTGTCGGATCGTCACCGCCGCCTAAGTTGTAACGTGCGATGTCAAGTCCCAATCCCTCGTCTGAGAAAAATGCCTCTGCCGCCGCATTGGTAAGTTTTTCACTGTAACCTAATCTGTTTGCCCACCAGCAAAGTGCAGTACCCCAGCCTTGGAACTCACCGTTGTTAAAAGGTGACGCGTCAACCGGATTAAGCTGTACATATGTCGGTTTTGTATCTTGAGCAGATGCACTGATTAAGCCGCCAAAAGGAAGCATAGCACATGCCAAGATTGTGCTTATAATCTTTTTCTTATTCATTGGTTTTTTCTCCTCCTTAAGATTACATTATCCGTTAATTATATTATAGCACTCCCACATAGTGCATTACAATTATAAGATTTCTAAAACAGTTGTAAATTTTCTAACTGTTTTGCTTTACTTTTGTACTTAGATATTTTATAATAGATATTAGATTAAAGACGCGTCTGTCAACACTTTGCCGACAGACTCAACAGATATATCGGAGGCGGATAATATGTTCAAACCTGTATCAGCAAAAGAAGAACGACTTTTACCGGTGTATGTCTACGGCTCGGAATCTCTTGAACATCAAGCACAAATAAGTCGCGGCAAAGGTTTTATGCTACATTCTCAAATTTCCGTTTGTTACAGCGGAGAAGGTGTTTTTACAGACCACAACAATGTTTCGCACAAGGTACAAAGCGGAGATATTATGTACTTTACTTCCGCAACATCAAATTCATATAAACCCACCTCTGTTCCATGGAAAACAGACTACATCGTTATGGGCGGATATGCTCTGATTGAGCTTATGATGTTTTTGGGATATTCAAAAAGCGGTGTAATTCACCTTACCGAAAATATTAAAGAAAAAGTATATCAAAATTTTAAAACAATTATTGAACTAAACAACTCCAATACCGAAAATGCTCATTCGATTTGCAGCAGACTTTTGTATACCGTATTGTTCGATATTGCATCTTGCATTGAGGGCAATCCCAACAATGACAAAGCGAATTTAATCAAGCCGTGTATTGATTATATAAAATCTAACTATATGCACGATATTTCAATATCAGCTTTAGCTGAAATGATTAAAGTAACTCCTACTTATCTCGGAATTATTTTTAAGAAAGTTTACAATATAACACCGCAAAAATTTCTTACCAATATACGTATAGAAAATTCCAAACAACTTTTAGTCAGCAACAAAAATATGTCACTTTCTGATGTTGCAATCAATTCCGGATTTAACAGTGAAAGTTATTTTTGCAACACATTCAAGAAATATATAGGCATTACACCTACAGAATACAGAAGTATTAACACATTCGGAGAAATATAAGCTATGAAAAAGAATTACGAAAAAATTTTACCGACATACATATGTGATATACAGGAAATAAACAATCTTTCAAAGGTTATGTTTATGAGCAACTTTCCGCACCATCAATTTATTTTGTGTACAAGCGGAACAGGTAAAATATGCACCGAAAACAACATTGAACAAACCGTAAGCAAAGGCGATATTGTATTTATAAATTCTTCAATTCTGTTTTCGCTCAGACAGCAAGAAAATTTTTCTATAAAGCGTATTGCGTTTAACGGTAATTTCGTTACAAATTATCTCCAATACTTTGATTTTAACCCAGCCGTTGTTTTTGTTCCGAAAAGCAACGACGTTTTTAACACATTTAATATTGCGTATGACGGCTATATGCACGATAAAGACGATATACAAAATTCTGTTAATATGTACAATCTTATCGGTGTATGCGGTGAAAGTTATGTTTCATCAAAACCCGCTCTTTTGACAACCGAAGATTTTATTGCCGAGAGTGGTTTTGATTTTATAAAACAAAACATATCTTCAATAAATATAGACTTTTCACCATATCTGAAATTACACAAAATTTCAATAACGGAGCTTAACGATATTTTTATAAATCGTTACGGCAAAAATATGAATGAGCTGATTTACTTTTACCGTATGGAATTTGCGAAGTACGCGGTTTTCAAGGTAGGAAATACTCATTACGAAAAGTATTATAATCAATGTGGTTTTAAATCTCCCGAAGAATTTTACAGTGAATTTAAAAAGTATGCGAATATGACCGTAGAGGAATACTTTAACCTCGTTTGGGCAAAACAATAGGCTGTCGGCAAAAAACCGACAGCCTATTGTTTTATTTATTTTCAATTTTATACAACATCGTTGCCGCTTCGGCACGTTTCATATTATTATTCGGAAGTATCGTGTTATCCTCATAACCGCTCACAATACCTGTCGAATACAACTTGCTCACACCTTCTTCCGCCCACTGCGGTATATCGTTTTTATCCGCAAAAGGAAGATTAGGCAAATCATCATTATCCGGAAGTATTCTTCCCAAAATCGTCATTGCCTCTGCACGCGTTATATTGTCATACGGTGCAAATGTGCTTGTTCCGTCGTCATTGACGCGGCCTAAAATTATACCCTCTTTATACACAGCTTTTACAGCCGAAGCCGCCCACTGCGGTATTGTATCATTGTCCGTAAAATCAAGCTTTACATCATCATATTTTGAAAAATCAAGTTTTTTGTAATTTGCTATCATCGATGCAAATTCCGCTCTGGTCATATTGTTGTCAGGCTTAAAAATCATTTTTCCGTCTTCTTCAAAACCGCTGATAATCCCTGTTGCCGCCATATCGGCAATTATATCCTTTGCCCAGTGATTTTCTGTATCGTAAAACGGATTAGGCGTACTCGGATAATCCGAAATATGCACCGGTATTTCTTTCGTTAAAGCCCCTGCCGTCACCTTTATTTTACCGTCTTTGTTGACTGTATCGGCAAGTGTGAAAATACCGTCCTCTGTTATTGTACCTATATCACCCTCAACTTCCCATTTATACAATCTGTTCGTTGAAAGCAATTCGATTCCGTTTTTGTATGACGCCGCCGAAAGATTAAGCTGTAATTCTTCGTTTGCCTCTGTATAGATTTCGCTGATTTCTTTCCAGTCCGCTTGATTATATACCTTGATTTCTTCAGGTGTTTCATAAACGCCGTATGTCACGTCCGCCACGTCACCGTTATCGCCGTACATAACAACTTTAACATCACCTGTACCGTTAAGCGATACTGCTCCGTTTTCGTCTACCGTACTGTCCGTATCGGTTTCCGCACGATATTTTATATTATACGGTTCTTCCATTTTATAATTTGCGGTATCGTATATGCTTTCTATATTAATATTCGCGGTCATTCCCGAAAGATAGTTATTATTAGTTCCGCCTGTAATATTGATTATCCACGGAATATTCGTTCTCTCGCGATTGTCCTTTAAGAAAATATAATTTGCAACACTTCTCAAATAACCGTCCGACGGTGAATTTACAACCATTGTATTGTCTTTTCCCGGAAACCACGCAGAAATGGTTGTCGAACCGCCGCCGTCAAGATTTAACGCGTCAACACACCCAAGCTCAACCATACGTTTCGCAAGCGTTTTAAGTTGAGCGCCATAGCTGTAACCCGACTGTCTGCCGTCAAGAGTATAGAAAATAATATTGCCGTCTGCTTTTATTCCGACAGCCGTTCTCGGTGCCGCACCGGCCTCAAAATCGGAATTTGCCACTCCGTTTGTTACAAGTCTGCCACCGACACTGCTTATAGCATTTTCAGCTGTTTTCCAAGTACCGTCATCTCCGACCGCCTGATTTGCGACCGTTAAAGTCTGACCTGCATGAAGTCTGCTCAAAAAGTCATAATATTCACTTACACCGCTTGTATCCATAAGCAAAACAACCTTACCCTCAGGAATTTCTATCTCGCCGTTATATATGAACACATCGTCAACAGTAAGCGACATTGTTTCGTCCACGTGCAGTCTGCCCTCGTTAGGTGTGCAAATAACAAAAATACATTCCGATTGAGTTTTTGTCGTTTCTCCGAATTTGTCCGTCAAAAGATAAACAGGATCAAATCCCGCCTGACACCACTTATTTATATACATAACGTCAATAGATTTTTCGCCGTCCGTCACTGTTGTCTGAATGTCAAGCCACTTTATAAAACCTGTTCCGTCACTTCTGAAACCGACCGCGTCCTGTCCGCCGTATTCCTTTGATATAATTTCGCCGTCGGCTATTGTATAACCCATCGGAATACCTGTCTTGAATGAAAAATAATCGGCATTAATTCCGGCAAGCGGTCTAAAACCGTTCTCCTGCATATATTGCTCTGCCTGTTTAATATTTCTCGTTCCCCATATGCTCGCACCGTTCACAACAATCGGTACGGCGTCCTCATTAGGTGTATATTCAACATAATATTCATTTTGCTTACCGACGCTGTCCGAATTGAACTGTACATTATGAAAGTATGTAAATGCTCCCATATACGTACTCCAACCGCCGTTTTGCTCACCCAAAACATCTGCACTTGCAGTTATTCCCGTAAGCAACAAAAGCGTCATTGCAAAAAATAAAATTTTCTTCCTCACAAAACATTCCTCCATATAAAAAAACAATACATTTTATAGTATATCACAAAATTGGATTTATGTAAAACTTAAATAATGGAATATATGCAATTAAATATTATATAATTAAGGCTATCGACATCAAAAAATAAAGTAGACAAAACCATATCGATTTTGTCTACAATCCAAATTTTGCTTAATTCTTATTCTATACCTACAACTTCATATCCTGCGTCAACAACGGCTTTTTTAAGCACATCGTCCGACACGTCTTTTGCAAGTGTTACAACAGCCTGACCGCCGTTATCAAGTGAAACTTCCGCACTTACTCCGTCTATTGCGTTTAGCACCTCTCCAACTCTGCCTGTACAGTGTGAACACATCATTCCGTTAATTTTAATCGTCTTTGTCATAGTTTTATTCTCCTTTTCATTTTTTACAGTTTTAATATTATTGCGTTTCGGTTTGAAAAATCTCAATCTCAACGCATTTGACACAACGAATACTGAACTGAAACTCATAGCAAGTGCGGCAATCATAGGATTTAATTTCAATCCTGCTATACCGTACAAAACACCTGCCGCAATCGGTATTCCGAGTGCATTATAGAAAAATGCCCAGAACAGATTTTCTTTTATATTTTTAATTACCGAGTGGCTTAGCTCTATTGATGTAACAACGTCCTGCAAATCACTTTTCATCAATACAATATCAGCTGATTCAATAGCTATATCCGTTCCCGCACCGATAGCAATGCCAACGTCTGCACGAGTCAAAGCAGGTGCGTCATTAATTCCGTCACCGACCATTGCAACTTTATGACCGCTCTGCTGAAGTTTTCTTACTTCTTCTTCCTTGTCTGACGGCAACACCTCCGCAACGGCACTGCTTAACGGCAGCTTGTTTTTAATTGCATTTGCCGTAACGGCATTGTCACCCGTAAGCATTATTACGTCAAGTCCCATATTACGCATATCTTCTATCGCTTGCCTACTTGTTGCCTTTATGGTATCGGCAACTGCGATTATTCCGACAAACTTATTATCAACCGCAAAATACAATGATGTCTTTCCGTCCTTCGCGAACACTTCATCTTCCGATACTTCAATATTGTTTTCACGCATCATCTTATAATTTCCGGCTAAAACTTTCTTTCCGTCAACATTGCCTTTTACACCTTGTCCGACAATCTGTTCAAAATCTGCAACATCACTAAATTCCAAGCCGTTGGCTTTTTCAACAATAGCCTTTGCAAGAGGGTGTTCCGACAAATATTCTATTGACGCTGCAATCTGTAAAAGTTCCTTATCGGAAATTCCGACAGGTGCTATATCCGTTACAGAAGGCTTACCCTCTGTTATCGTGCCTGTTTCTGCTACCATTATTACATATCTTAATTGTTGTAAAGTCATATTCTGTATTTCCTTTTTATTTTCTATGTTACTTCTCTTGGTTGTTATAATTTTTCAGATTTGCTCATTTATATAAATGATGTTGTGGTCAAAATTTCCCAACTATGATACCTGCTAATTGTTCAGTGCTACGCACTCCCACATCTATGCCCCGCTTCGGTCAATGCTAAACATGTG
>OLOX01003665.1_pt1 | contig 11303 bp, 10 predicted proteins | sample 1672091 | NCBI WGS metagenome assembly OLOX01 (sample SAMEA3136644, study PRJEB25190) | human gut metagenome | reverse complement strand
CAGTGCGCATGTAGGTCCGGATGTGGAGCTGCACATGGAGTGCCTTGTTGAAAATCATATCGAAATTGATTCTGCTCTGGATGCTGCGCTTGCTGCGCCCGAGATTATCAAAATGGCTGTGCGTGCGGAAAACGAAGGCTATGATGCAGTCGTGCTGTACTGCTTCAGTGATCCTGCGGTGGATGCCTGCCGTGAAATTGTAAGCATACCTGTAGTAGGCGGCGGTCAGGCGAGCTGCCTTCTGGCACCGCTGTTAGGCAGGCAGGCCGGGCTGTTGCTGGCAGATACTGCGCGTTATGCGGAAAAGCAGCTTTTTGTTGCTCAATGCGGTGTTGATCCTGCGCGTATTGCTGCAATTGGTGGTATTGAGGCTCGTGGTGTCGATTTGTGGGCAGAGCGTGAGCGTGTTCTGGACCTGCTTACGGAAGCCGGCAAACATTTGCTGGCGGCAGGCAGAGTGCAGGTACTGCTTTTAGGCTGCTTATCATTTTTAGGCTTGGCACACCCGCTCAGTGAGCGTCTGGGTGTTCCTGTTGTTGACCCGGCGGTGGCACCGGTGGCACTGGCGGAATGCCTTGTGCGGCAGGGACTAAAAACAAGTCGCAAGGCTTATCCTGCGCCGCCGTTGCGCAAACGGACGTGGCAGAGCGGCCAATTATAAACAGCTTGCTTTTCTATAGGAAATAGTGTAAGATAATATTAGTATCAAAATCTTAAGAAGAGAGGTTACTGTTTTAATGAAAAAGAGCTTATTGACTTTGATTATGGCTTTGGTTATGGCTTTGGCTTGCACAACCAGCGCGTTTGCTGCCGAAGAATTGGGATATGTAAATGTTGAACGTGTTTTCCGCAGCTATCCTGATATTCAGACTACTATGAGCGTTATCAATCTGGAGCGCCAAAAGGCTGAAAATGAATTCAACGAAAAGGCTCCGAAACTTGATGACAAGGGCAGACGTGAGCTGGGCGAAAAATTATCCGCTCAGGTAGATAAGAAGGAAGCTTCCCTGCTGAATCCTATCCGCGAAAAAATCCGCAAAACTATCGGCCAGGTAGCAAAATCTCATGGCATTGCTAATGTAGTTGATGCAAGTGCTGTTGTATTCGGTGGTAAGGATCTGACTGAAGAAGTTATCGCTGCTGTTGCTCAAGGCAAATAAAGGCTAATGTTATTAAAGGCTGTCGCAGGCAAGCGACAGCCTTTTTTGGTGAGTATGTCATAATATAAGTACATTTTTGGCGAGGTGGAGCATATGGTGCACTGTCCCTTTGATTTTTTCAGTGACGGAAAGAAACATACTATCTGCCTGGTCGGCGGCGGCGGTAAAACGACGGTTATGTACGAGCTGGCAGCGGCGTGGGCAGCCTGCGGACGCAGGGTACTGGTGCTGACGAGTACGCATATTCTGCGTCCTGCAGATGGCAGCTTTGCTGCCGATGTGCCTGCGGTGCAAAATTTGTGGCAGCAGGGGCGTTATGCCGTTATCGGTACACCGGAGTTTGCTACCGGTAAGCTGACGTTACCGCCGCAAAGCGTGTATGAAGCGCTGAAGCTGCAGGCTGACGTAATTTTGTGTGAGGCTGACGGTTCCAGACATCATCCCTGCAAGGTGCCTGCAGCGCATGAGCCTGTGCTTTTGCCTGACTGTGACATGGTCCTTGCTGTTGCAGGTATGGATGCTTTGGGCAATTCGCTGCAGCAGGCTTGCCAGCGTCCGCAGCTTGCGGCAGAGCTTTTAGGCTGCAGCGCAGAAAAAATCATTGATGCGCAAATGCTTGCTTCGCTGCTGCTTTCGGAGCAGGGAGCACGCAAAAATGTCGGCGTATGCGCTTATTATATTGTCTTGAATAAATGCGACCTGATAAAAGCAGCGCAGCAGGAGGAAATGCTTCGGCTGTTAGTGGGTGCAGGCATGGACGAGCATAGAATATGGCTTCGTGAAAGGGGAGAATAACAAATGCTGAAGATTATTGTACGCGGTGGCGGTGACCTGGCAACAGGTGTTATCCATCGCTTGTGGGGAGCAGGCTTCAAAGTTTTAGTGCTGGAATGCGCTAAGCCTGCGGCAATTCGTCGACAGGTAGCGCTGTGCGAAGCGGTGTATCAGGGCAGCGCTCAGGTAGAAGGTCTGACTGCAAGATTGATAAAGTCATTGCCTGAGGCAGACGCTGTCTGGGAGCATGATGAAGTGCCGGTGCTGGTTGATGAAGCAGCGGATAGTGTACATGCTTTTGCGCCTGATATTGTGATTGATGCGATTATTGCCAAGCGTAATCTTGGTACAAGCAGTACAATGGCACCGCTCGTGATTGCCTTGGGCCCTGGCTTCAGCGTGGGCGCAGATGCCGACGTAATTGTAGAAACGAAGCGCGGTCATAATCTGGGACGCATTATCCGCAGCGGCAGTGCTGCGCCTAACAGCGGCGTGCCCGGTAATATCGCAGGCTATAGTAAGGAGCGTGTGCTGCACGCACCCTGCGCAGGCGTTCTGCACGTTGTTCATGACATTGGCAGCATTGTGGAAAAGGGCGAAAATATTGCAACTATTACCGACGGCAGTAATCAGGTGGCGGTAAAGGCAACTCTCTCCGGTCTGATTCGCGGCATGATTCGCGATGGCTTTGCTGTTACCGAAGGCTTTAAAATTGCCGATATCGACCCACGTAAAGAAGAACTGGCCAACTGCTTTACGATTTCGGATAAGGCGCGCTGTATTGCCGGCAGCGTCCTGGAATTAGTCTGCCGTTATGCACAGGAGAAAGAAAAATGAAGTATCTAATGAAAAGAATACGCTCGCAGGCTTTGGGCTCACAGCCTTGCTATCTTGTTGCATTGATTGAGAGTGAAGGCTCTACCCCACGTACCGGCGGCGCCTATATGCTGGTCGGAGTAAAGGGTTTGCTTTACGGAACCATCGGCGGCGGCGGTATGGAATACGCGGCGCAGCAGCTGGCACAGCAGCGTCTGCAGAATGGTGGCGGCAGCTTTGTCAAAACGTTTGACCTTTCTCCGGCAGCAGGTATGGCCTGCGGCGGCAGCTGTCAGGTGCAGTTCTGCTACCTGCCTGCGGGGGAAGAAACGGGGGATTTGGCAGAGGAAGCTCTTAGTGCAATGAAGCAGCGTGCTCCCTGGTGGTTTTTACTGCCTTTGGGTGAAGGCAACGCACTGCCGCAAATAAAAAAGGACCTGCAGCTTGCAGGGCACAGAGGTGTAGTTGATATAGACGGCTGCACCTATTATGCGGAGCAGTATGATTATGACGGTGCGGTTTATGTTTTCGGCGCAGGTCATGTTGCACGTGAGCTGGTGCCGCTTTTGAGCCATCTCGGCTTTAAATGCATCGTGCTGGATGACAGGGCGGAGTTTGCGGATGCGGCAGCCTTTCCGCAGGCGGAGCATGTACAGCAGGTTGATTTTACTAAGCTGCAGGAGGTCTGCAGCCTGACGGCAAAGGATTACGCGGTGCTAATGACGCGCGGTCACGTGCATGACGCCAATGTGGAGCGTTATCTGTTGACTACGCCTGTGGGTTATATCGGCATCATGGGCAGTAAAAATAAAGCTGCCATGGCCAGAGCCGCTTTGCTGGCGGACGGCTACAGCGAGCAGCAGCTTGCGCGTGTTATTACGCCCATCGGAATCGACATAGGCAGTGAGACGCCGGCGGAGATTGCGGTGAGTATAGCAGCACAGTTAATCCAAACTAGGGCAGAACGCATATAAGGCATCATATACTTCATCGAGAGGGCCTCGACGTAGCAGTAGTACGCCGTCGGCCCTCTCTCTTCGTCTCTGATACCTTCTCCGCGTTCTGCGATTGGTAAAGTGTAAGGCATCATATACTTCATCGTGAATACCTCGACGTACTTGTAGTACGCCGTCGGTGCTCATTCTTCGTCTCTGATACCTTCTCCGCGTTCTGCTGATTATAAAGTATAAGACATCATATACTTTCATCAGGAGGCCTCGACGTAGCAGTAGTACGCCGTCGGACCTCCTTCTTCGTCTCCGGTACTTTCTCCGCGTTCTGTTTAAAGGGGAAAGCTTTTTGATACCTTCTCCGCGTTCTGGTTAAAGAGTAAATATCTCTGATGCCCTCTCCGCGTTCTGCTGATGAGTGAAAGGTAATGTACCACATACTTCATCTAAGTACGTAGTCGGTGCTCATTTTTAAATTTCTCTTTTGAACTGCGAACAAAAAAGGCTATCTGATAAAATTTATACGGATTTTCTCTGTAATTTTCTTTACAATATTGCCTGATATGCGATAAAATATATGCATGAAAAAATGAAGGGGTGCTTATATGTCTAAGTTTGTTAAACTGTCTGAGGAAGCCTACAAGTTTGAAGGCAAGCTGTCTTTGAGCTCGGCTATTCCTTTAGGTCTGCAACATGTTTTGGCTATGTTTGTCGGCAATCTTACACCGGTTCTGATTATTGGCGGTGCCTGCGGTATTGTCGGCGGTGCCGGTTTTGAACAGCTGCAGGTTGTTTTGATTCAGAATGCGATGATTGTTGCAGGTCTGGTAACTCTGTTGCAGTTATATTCCGTTGGTCCCTGCGGCGGCAAGGTGCCTATTATCATGGGTACAAGCTCCGGCTTTATCGGCGTATTTGCCGGTATCGTTGCAACCTTGGGCAGTGGTGTTGTCGCCTATGGTGCTATTATGGGTGCCTCGATTATCGGCGGTGTTTTTGAAGCGGTGCTCGGCCTTGTGCTCAAGCACATCCGTCGCTTCTTCCCGCCTGTTGTCTGCGGCACTGTTGTACTGTCTATCGGTCTGTCGCTGATTTCCGTAGGTATCAATTCCTTTGGCGGCGGCTTCAAGACTAAGGACTTCGGTTCTGTAGAAAACCTGCTGCTTGGTCTGTTTGTACTTTGTGTTATCCTTTTCTTTAAGCATGGCACTAAGGGCTTTTTAAGCTCTTCTTCCATTCTGCTTGGTATTATTGCAGGCTATATCGCTGCGATTTTCATGGGCTTTGTGCTGCCTACAACCGCAGTTACGCCTGACGGAGTGGAATATACCAAATCCTGGGTATTGCATTGGGATAAGGTAGCGAACGCTTCCTGGTTCGCTGTGCCTCAGTTAATGCCGGTTGATATCGTATTTGATATGCGTGCTATTATGCCGGTATTGATCATGTTTGTTGTTACTGCAGTAGAAACTGTCGGTGATATTTCTGCCGTTGTCGAAAGCGGTCTGAACCGTGAAGCTACGGACAAGGAATTGTCCGGCGGCGTTATTTGCGACGGCATTGGCTCTGCTATCGCTGCTGTTTTTGGCGTACTGCCTAATACCTCTTTCTCTCAGAATGTAGGTCTGGTTGCTATGACGAAGATTGTTAACCGTTTTGCTTTGGCAACCGGTGCTGTATTTTTGATTCTCTGCGGCCTGATTCCCAAGCTGGGCGCTTTGGTTTCCATTATGCCGCAATCCGTTCTGGGCGGCGCTGCCGTAATGATGTTCTCCTCGATTGTTGTCAGCGGTATTCAGCTGGTTACTAAAGAGAAACTCAATCCGCGTAGCCTGACAATTATTTCCGTTGCTTTAGGCGTTGGCTACGGCATGGGCGCTACACCCGGCATCCTGGCACACTGCCCGGAGGCTATGCGCATGATGTTCGGTGAATCCGGTATCGTTCCGGCAGCCTTTGTAGCAATTCTGCTGAATATTATTCTGAATAGGGGCGAAGACGCTCAAGCTTAGTTTTATCCTGCTGTGTATCTATATCCAGCAGCTCGTTGATATCCTGAACCGGTACTTTTACTACCAGTTCAGGATATTTTTTTGTCAGTACGGAACCACCCTTGTCCTGTGGCAGCTGCCGCAGCTCGTTGGCAAATTTTACAGGGAAGATAATGGGATTGCCGGGAGTTTCTTCGTAATACAGGCGATGAATTTTTTGCGGCTGAGCTAAAAAGCTTTCGGCAAGGCGGATAAGTGTTGCCTGCTGTAAAAGCGGCTGGTCGGCAACGGCAAAAAGCAGGCCCTCGGCCTGTGGCAGCAGCTGCTGTATATATGATGTGCCCAGGCGCACTGTGTCGCTCAGATAGGGCTTGTCGTGGAGCAGGCAGGGGATTTGCTGCTGCACGCAGATTTCCGCAACCTCCTTGTGGCGTGTAACAACGATACGCTTGGCGAAAAGTCCTTGGCTGATATCAAGGATGTGCTGCAGCATGGGCGCGCCGTCGATAGCTGTCAGCAGCTTGTTGGCGCCGAAGCGGCGGCCTGCGCCGGACGCCAGGATGATGCAGGCTATTGTAGAAAATTTTTCGTTCATAAGTCTACCTCACGTTTTTGATTATATATCATTATTATAAGACTGATTGATGGCGCTAACAAGCGGGGGAGTGCGGGTTAGCGGAAGAATATATTTTGTACGCAAAAACAAAAAACTCTGTAACCGAAGTTACAGAGTTTAGTTTCAAGTGGTGGCCCTGGCAGGATTCGAACCTGCGACCTTTTGATTCGTAGTCAAACGCTCTATCCAACTGAGCTACAGAGTCACATCAGCGTTGCTGTTGTTTCAAGCAACAATGATATTATAGCGAAAAGTACGCTTCTTGTCAACACTTTTTTGCAATTATTTTTTAGATTTTTTGCCGACAGCTTTTTCTTTGGCAGCAGGCTGATGTTTTTCCAGCCAACCGCAGTAAATGAAGAAGCCTAAGGCAATGAGGAAGAAGCCTAAGCTGGTTGCCTGAGCGGATTTCAGTCCGAACATCCAGGGCTCGGCGTAGTCACCGCGCAGCATTTCCAAAAAGAAGCGGACTACGGAATAAAGCATGGCGTACATACATAAAGCCTGACCGCGTGCATGCTTTGTAGTGCGGAATAAAAGCAGCAGGGCAAAAATGACGATGTCCAGCTGACCTTCCCAAACCTCTGCCGGCCACAGGGGAACAGGGCCGTAGGTTTTGTAGGCCAGCGTGCCTTCCGGGTACAGAATACCGAAGCTGCCACCGGTAGGTGTGCCGAAGGCGTCACCGTTGAGCAGGTTCGCCATGCGTCCGATGGACTGACCGATAAGCAGAGAAGGCGAAACGATATCCGCCAGAGCTACCCAGTCGATGTCATGCAGCTTGCAGTAAACTATGCCGGCAGCAATACCTGCCAGCATACCGCCTTGCACGGCCATGCCCCCCTGCCAGACGAAGGGGATTTCCAACAGATGATGGCTGTAGTAATCCCAGTCGAAGAAGAAAACATCCCACAGCCTGCCGCCGATGAGACCGGCAAAGCCGCCGTAGATGCCGATGTCTAAAATGTGCTCGTGCCAGCGGCCGTCCTGCTTAGCTAAAAAGTAGGCAGTGCCGGTGGCCAGAAAAATTGCTGTACAGAGCATCAGACCATACATGCGTATGGGAAAATCGCCGATAAAAAAGAGATATTGATGCATTATGAATAAGGCCTCCTAAAAAATCTAACTAATATTTTAACACATTCCGGTGTTTTTATCAGCGAAAAAGTTGTGATTTCTTTATTCAGAAAGCTTATTTAATTTAACAGCGAAGATAGTATTGCGTGACATGTTGCTTATGTCATTATCCACAGCGTCAATATTATGATATAATGAGGGAAGCGATATGAGCTTCAGTGAAGTAAAAAATAGAGAAAGAAGGTCTGTAAATTTATGAAAGCATTAACTTATATTGAACACGGTAAGTTTGCGCTGCAGGAAAAGGCCAAGCCGCAGCTTGTTTCTGCGCGTGATGCTATTGTGCGCGTAACGCTGGGAAGCATCTGCACCAGTGATTTGCATATTAAGCATGGCTCGGTACCTCGTGCTGTGCCGGGAATTACCGCATTTTCGAAAACAGATTAGACGGAGTTATCAAGATAGCGAGTACCGAATGATTTTTTTGCAAAGTATGTTCTAAGAGGGGCGATTTTATGATTAAGCATATAATAACAACACCGGCAAAGGCCTTAGAAAAATTAAAAGCAGGCAACGCCAGATATATTGATGCCAAGGTCAACAGCGAGGATATTTCGCAGGCAAAGAGAACAGATACCTTGGTTAACGGGCAGAAGCCTTATGCGATTATTATTACCTGCTCTGATTCCCGCGTGATTCCGGAGAATATTTTTATGACAGGCATCGGCGAGCTGTTTGTTATCCGTATTGCCGGTAATGTGATTGATGAGCATCAGCTGGGCAGTATTGAATACGCTGCCAGTCATCTGGGCGCACCGTTGATTGTTGTTATGGGGCATACGCATTGCGGTGCGGTGCATGCTGCAATCAATCATGATCCGGAGGGCTATATCAAATTTATCACGGATAAAATCAAAGCAGCGATTGGCGACGAGTGCGACCCGTATAAGGCAGCCTGCCTGAATGTCAAAAGCTGTGAAGCGGAAATCGAAGCAAGCCTGGAGATTCAAAAGGTTGAGCATCAGGAAGGCCTGCGCGTTGTCGGTGCCATGTATCATCTGGAGAATGGTCTGGTAGATTTTATCTAAAGCAGATTATTTTGAGCTGCCTTAAGCTTAGCGTCTTGAGGCACTTCTTTTTTGTAAGTTAATTTCTCAAAATTCATAATAATGCGCTTGACAGAATTGTGGCTTGAATGTATTATGTATACATAATACAGATTTCAATTAAAAGCAGCTTTTACACGCTTTTGGAGAAGGAGGCAAATGTATTATGCGTAAAGAACACGACTTTTTAGGTGAATTAGAAATTCCCGATAATGCTTATTATGGTGTACAGACCATGCGTGCCATGGAAAACTTTCAGATTACAGGCTATACTGCCGATCCGCTTTTTATCAAAGCCTTGGGTATGGTAAAAAAGGCTGCAGCGCTGGCTAATATGAAAATCGGTCTTTTGGATGAAAAAATCGGCAATGCTATGGTTCAGGCCTGCGATGATATTATCAGCGGCAAGCTGAACGACCAGTTCCCGACCGATCCGATTCAGGGCGGTGCCGGAACATCCTTCAATATGAATACGAACGAAGTAATCTGTAACCGCGCTTTGGAAATTCTCGGTCGTCCGCGCGGAGATTATGAATATATCAGCCCTAATAACCATGCCAATATGTCGCAGTCCACTAACGATGTTATTCCTACATCCATCCGTGTCTGCGCTCTGATGCGCGCCGAACAGCTTATTATTGCCTTGGAAAACCTGGCGGATTCCTTTGATAAGAAAGGCGAGGAATTCAAGGATGTACTGAAAATCGGCCGTACGCATCTGCAGGACGCTGTGCCTATTACCTTAGGTCTGGAGTTCAAAGCCTTTGCTTCCTCCATGCGCAGACGCAGTAGCTGCATCCGCCGCAGCTGTGAGCTGCTGCACACCATGAATATGGGCGCAACAGCAGTCGGCACAGGTCTGAATGCCGATCCTGAATATATCAAAGAGGTTTGCGAACAGCTTACGCTGGTTACCGGCGAGAGCTTCACTACCGCGGACAATCTTGTTGATGCTACCAGTAACACGGATATCTTCACCGATTTATCCTCCAGTTTGAAAACGTCGGCACTTTCGCTGATTAAAATTTCCAATGACCTGCGTCTGATGGCCTCCGGTCCGAGAGCAGGCTTCTGCGAAATTACGCTGCCGCCGCGTCAGCCCGGTTCCTCCATCATGCCGGGTAAGGTTAACCCCGTTATCCCCGAAGTAGTGGACCAGACCTGCTATCAGGTAATTGCCAACGATTTGGCTGTGGCCTTCGGCGTAGAAAACGGCCAGTTCCAGCTCAATGTTATGGAACCCGTTATGGCCTACAACATTTTCAATTCCTTGCGTTTTCTGACCAACGCTGTCAATACGCTGCGTACCCGCTGCGTAGACGGCATTAAGGCTAACCGTGCCCAATGCGCGGAATGGCTGGATAAGAGCGTGGGCATTGTTACGGCGTTGCTGCCGCATATCGGTTACGAAACCTGCTCCGTTTTGGCGAAGGAGGCACTGGCAACCAACAGAAATATTAAGGACCTGCTCATTGAACGCAAGGTGCTGAGCAAAGAGGATCTGGATATTATCCTGGCACCTGCGGAAATGGCTAGACCGGGTATTGCCGGCAAGGAGCTTTTGAAGAAGATTCATGAGTCCAGAGAAGAGCTGGTGTAAAGCACAAGAGAGCAGTTCTGTTATAACAATAGAATAAAAGCAAAAGCTGCAGCTTTGCTTCTGATTACGGGAGCAGGCTACAGCTTTTTAATTTGAGCTTTGGGAAATTTGCTTGTTAGCACAAGAAAATTTCTTCCGTCCCATCCGAAATCATGCTTTGGGGTGGGGGAAAAAGAGCTTCTTATTGCTATAATTATAATGACAGAAACTAATTTAGGAGGTTGATGAATATGCGCATTACTAAGAAATTATTTTCCTGCTTATCTTTGTTTTTGCTTTGCATCGTGTGCTTGCTTGCGGATGCTCCCCAGGTTCGGGCAGCGGAATTCCTGACTGCTGATGACGGAACATTTCTTTATATGAACAGCAGAGAGCTGGCAATCAGTGATGAGGAAGAAGGCGTGCAATTTTTCCTTGCCGATGACGGCACTCTGCAGCTGATGAACAAAAATACCAAAGATGTTTATAAGACCTTTGTTCCTTTGGAGCAGGGAATGGTTGGCTATAGGGTGCGGGATGTTTTTACCGCCAATCCCAAAAATATATTTTTTGAAATAAATGCCACTATCGGTGCTCATGAGCAGAACTGCGGTTATTGGCTTATCGGTAAGGAAAACGGACAATGGGTGACATATGTAACCTTGAAGGATTTAGCGAAAAACGGCTATGCCATTGACCAGTGGCGGCAAATTGTTACCAAGATTAATACGGATGGCAGCGGACGTTTTATTATGCTCAGCCAATATGAATATATGCCTCCGGAAGCAACCTTTGGCATGCAGAGAAAATATTGCACGGATTTGCAGCTGGAGCTTTTGTGGGATGATGCTGCGCAAGGATTTGTTATGCGCAGATTGTAATGTTCGTAGTATAATTATGAGCATTGCTTGAAAAAACGCATATTATGTTACAAATGAAAAAACTAACTAAAAATATTAAGTGAAAATATAGGTTGTTTATATTACAAATTTATAAAATAAACTTGATAGTAGTGAAGAAATGCACTATAATAAAATTGTACATAGCGTGCGGTCATCCCCAATGCGCATGCCTAAATATGTATACCTTGTTCATATGCATTCCGTTCCAATTTGCCTGGATTTTTCCAGGCTATTTTTTTATCTATCATAACGACTAAATCAGCTTGCAGAGTGCGCAAAATGTCACGAATAATGTATAAAATTCGTGACATTAAACGTAAAAAGACCGCCAG
>OLOX01003662.1_pt1 | contig 11310 bp, 10 predicted proteins | sample 1672091 | NCBI WGS metagenome assembly OLOX01 (sample SAMEA3136644, study PRJEB25190) | human gut metagenome | reverse complement strand
CACTGCTGCCAAAATGTCCGTGTGCGAGAAATGCGCCTGTGCCCATGCTGGGTTCAAGGATTTTGCCGCCCTTTACACCGAAACGCTCCAGCGCTCGGTAGATGGGGTGGATAACGGTGGCGGGCGTGTAAAAGGCCGTCAGTGTGCTGCTGCGGGCAGCTTCGTATTCGGATTCGGACAATATTGCTTTCAGTCGGCTGTACTCATCTGCCCACGCGCTTTTGTTCGGGTCAAACGCATCGGGCAGACCGCCCCAGCCGGTATACTGCGCCAAAATTTGTTGTTCTTCCTCGTTGGCGGGTACGCCGCCATTGGCTACGCGCTGTTCAATTTCTTTCAGCTTTTGGATGGCGGCAATGTTGGCGTTAAACTTTTCGCGCGGCGCTGTCGGCAGATTATCCAGATAGGGGGCTTCATAGGTAATAGGTTCGCGGTGGTAAGGTTCATCTTCTGCCGAAAGGCGTTCCACATCTGCCATAACCTGCGCGACAAAGGGGCTGGGTTCTTCGATGATCTCGCCATCGATGGGTTCAACAGCTTCCTCCGGCTGCGCTTGTTGACTTGGCTTTTCCGGGGCAGACCGCGCTGCATTTTTGGGGTTGGCCGCAAGTAGCCGCGCAAATTCTTCATGGCTAATGGCACGCCCTATCAGCGGGAAACTTCCATCGCGCAGGTGGATGTTTTCTCTGCCGATTTCCTCAACGGTAAATGGCCTGTCATCTTCAAGATAAACTGTGCTGCCAATAGTCACGGGCGATTTTTCAATTTTCCTTGTGGTCGGAGGGTGTTTTTCAAATTCCTCTTCGGCGGTATTGATGAAGTCAGAAAACTCGCTGTTTTCAATGCCCTGCGCGGCAAGCTCGTGATTATCCCCGAAATAGTCGATATGGATAATATCGCCATCCACCGTATAGCGAATCTCGTTTCGCAGAAAATTCGCATAGACTTGGATTTCGTGTTCGCCATCCCCAGTAGTGGAGTACGCAAAGTCAACATGGGTCAAGTCGGAGAAATTCGGTTCGTTTAATCCCTCATTTTCGCAAAAATCCGTGATGGCGTGTTTTGCGTGGTCGAGGGCTGCATCGTTGGCTGCGCGGACAGCCTGTTGTTTTTCTGTCCACCTTTTGTAGAGAACCTTTTCATCCTCGGCCAGATACTGGCCGTTGTAAACTAAAAGCCGTAAGCGCTGGGCGGCTTCTTTCCATTTCAAAACGCGGCGGTACGAGCCATCTGCCGTATGGCGGATAATTTCAAGATTTTTTCCCATATGGTCGATTGAGCCGCGCCCACCGTCACGGAAATACCATGTGCCGCCGCCGATACCGTATTCTTTTTTCAGCCAGCGGGCTTGATCTTCTTCAAGGGGCAGCACCCGTGCGGAGAAATACTGCTGAATGCGGAATTTGCCATCTTCAAAACCACTGCCATTGCACAGGGCATCGGTAATGTCCTGCTCGGTAATATACTTGCCGGAAGCGTCAATAATGGGCTTGCTCCACTTTTTGACTTCCGCCGCAAGTTCGATATTCTGCGTCTGTTGCTCTTGGCTCGGCAACCCTACTTTTTCAGAATCTTCGGGAGTGAGGGTAAGCTGCTCCATCTGCGGCAGCGCGGGTGCAGCTTTAATTGGAACAATGAATTTGCCTTGCTCGATAAGTTCGGCAATTTTTGTGGATACAGCATCCCATGTCAAATTGACCTGTGCTGTTTTGGTGAGGTAATTGCCCTCCCAAAGTTCAAGGTACATATCATGCCGGATAAAACCTACGAAATGGTCGTCCACGAACAAATTTGTATAAATTTGCTTGTAGCAATGCTTACAATAGGCGCTGCGCTCGGCAAGGTCGGTGTGTTGCGTAAAATATTCCAGTATGGCCGCATTATCGGCGCGACTACTAGATTCTTGTGCCAACAAGCCCATAACCAGTTCTTCATCCAACGGGGGCAGGTCGGAAACAGGCATAGAAAAAGCGGAGAGCGACAACACGCTCTCCGCTTGGGGTTCTTGTATTACAGGCTGTAAATCTGCTGCATCGCCAGTTCCTCGGCTTGGCTCTGCATAGCGTTCATCCACTGTGCCCAGCCCATCGGGTCGGTCTGCCGGTTCGGGGCGGCGCTCTGCTGCATCAGCGTTTGCATGGTCTGCTCGATCTGCCGGTGTACTGCGTTGTCCATCTCCAGCAGATGCGGGTACAGCGTTCCCTCCAGCAACATCTCGTCGAACACCATCGGGGCGTTCTCCTGCAAGAATTTCCGGCGCAGGCTGCCGTACTTGCCGATTTCCGGCATCGGCGGCTCGTCCAGCGTCAGTTTCGGGATTTGATAGCCGTTCACCATCGCGTACTCCATTATTAACCTCCTTGGTGTCGTTGGTTTTCTCTTGCTTACCACCATAATAGCGGACTTTTTCAGCCCGTGCAACACTGTCAATTTCGCGTGTGATGCTGCCAATCTGCTGCATAAAAGGCCGCGCCGCCTGTTGGCAAGCACTGCCCAAACACAGGGCAATGCGGTTGGTATCAAACTGCCCCACGGATTCGAGGGCAGACAAGTCCAGCCGCGCGGTATCTACACCGCACCGCAGCGCGGCCATATACAGGCAGCTTTGGGTGACGATTTGCAAAAATAGCCGACGCTGTTCATTTGGCTTTGCCCACTGTAAGCTGCTGCCGTCCACTGCCTTTTCCAGTGCAGTCGTGAACATGGCGCTGCGCTGGGCAACATAGGAAGTTGAGATCATGAGCAACGCACTTTGGATGCTGTCGGCATGATTATCGACAATGATTTTATCCCAAACAGGCTTCCAGTTTTGGTCTGTTACCGCCCACGGTAATGCTTCGGAAATTTCATGGATAGGAATAGTGTCGGAAATATCAAACAGATACCGCAGCCGGGGAGAATTGGCGCGGGTGTCAAATACCGCTGTGCCGTGCGCACCACGCTTTACCCTACGGCCTGCGTTTTTATTCCAGTAGTCCATGTCCGCCACGGCGGTGGCGGTGGGGTTTTGTGCATAAATTAGAAGTTGGTTCGGGAAACTGTAATTATAAGCAATGGCCGCTGTCCTCAGAAATTCTTTCCAGCGGTCACTACTCTCCGTGACAGTTTGCAGTTGCTTTTTGGCAAGCGCACGGATGTTTTCGTATTTTGCCATAGGCTGCTCCTTGATTTTATCGTTCGGAATGGTACTTTGATTGTGCCTGTTTCATTCTGTGTACATAGTCCACCACGCTGTAACGCTTCATGTATGGATTTTCGCTGGGGGTTGAATTTTCAAAATGGATGCCATCCAACCGCGAATCATTCATGTCCAGCACGGCCTCAATGGGGACAACTTGAAGTTTGCCCAAAATATTAAGGTTTCGTCCAAATATTCCCGAAACATTGTGGAAACAACGGTCTCCGCACACCCATAACAGCTTTTTTCCCGCCGGTATTTTCCCAAAAGAACGTTTCAGAATTATCACGGAGAGGGGTTCTGCGCCGAATAGCTTGTAGTAACCTGCGGCTTCGGCCTGTTCATAGGCACGAATCAAATTTTTGAAATTCCACTGTGGCTCAATATAGACCCAGCTTTCTTGGTATCCCATTATCGTTCCAGCCTTTCCCAAAAAGATAGTTTGTTCCCATAGCGCTCATCCTGAGGGCGGATCTTGGCTGCGGGCAACTCACCGCCCTGCATTGTTTCCACCTGTGGCAGAAACAGGAGGCGGCTGTATCGGTCTGCTTGGTCTTTGGATAAACCCACGACCTTATCGCCGTTCAATCCACAAATGAGAAACCGTCCGCGCACGGTCATCCCCTCGTCGTTGATTTGCCTGTTATATTTCAATCGGCTTTGGGTTTTGCTGCATATAAGCCCGATGCGGGGCGTTCCAAACGGCTTTAGAATTTGGCTCTCGCCATCAATGACTTCGGAAACCGCAGCCGCCGCGCTGGTGAAAGCAGCTTGATAAGGGCAGTAGCCGGGTTCGACAACCAATAATCTTGTCATCTGCATCACCTCACCGGCTGCCGTGCTGATGGGCACGGGCGTAGTTTTCCAACAGATGTACAATGACTTTTTGCATCTGCTCACTGCTGAATCCCTTGGGGAAAAATCGCTCGATTTCCGAAACAGGAATCATAAGCTGCGGTGCGCGCGGCTTTACGCTGGGCGGCTTGGCCGACATGATATGCTGGATTTTTTCGGGTGTAAGTACACTCTCCTTGCTCGCCTCTTTGAGTTTCTGCGCCTGTGACAGTGACGGGGTGCAGCCCTCTGATTCCATGTAGGAGAGAAAATCTTCCTGTTCTTCGGGGGTAAGGTAACTAAGTTCTACGGCGGGGGTGGTTTTCAGCTTACCATCGTCAACCATCTGCATAAGAGGGGGTGTGAGTTTGTTAAGACGGATAAAACGCTGCACTGTTTTATACCCCTCACCACTTCCATCTGCAACTTCTTGTACGGATAACTTCTGGACAACTTGTCCAGAAGTTAAATCTCGGCGTTGACCTTGCCTTTTGATAGCCTCCAACTTCATCTTGTACGCCTTGGCTCGTTCGCTCGGCAGGATGTTTTCTCGCTGTAGGTTACTGTCCACCATAACGATGGTTGCGGTGTTTCGATCTATGTCTCGGACGATAACCGGCATTGTTTTCAGCCCAGCAATTTCGCAGGCGTGCTTTCGCCTGTGTCCTGCGATTATCTCATAACCGCCGTCCTCACGAGGTCGGGCAATGGCAGGAACGAGAACGCCGTATTCTTTGATGCTCTCGACCGTTTGCTCCATAGCTTCATCGTCCCGCACACCGAATGGATGGTCGGGGAATGGGTGAAGCTCACCCAATAGAATTTCTTTGATTTCTTCTGCCAAGTGACGCGGTGCGCGGCGGTCGGCGATGGGGGAATGTCCCTGACCGTAGCTCTTGAGCATCATGTTGTCAATCATGCCCATGGAGCCGACCAGCCCCATGCCCAGACGATCCTCCGGCACGAAGGAGAGATGAACGCCCATATCGCGGATATCCTTCGGGGATTTGCCGATGAGCTGTTCCGCCGTGGAATCGCGATCATCGTCAGGATAATAGACGACGCTGGAATGGGGATCGGTCTGCTGCAAACCGGCGATGGCTTCCAGCAATTCCTTCTGGCCGTTGCCGGAGATGCCCGCAATGCCCAGAATTTCGCCGCTGAACGCCTCGAAGGAGATGTTATCCAGCACACGCACGCCTTCGGCATTGGTCACACTGAGGTTGTGAACGCTCAGACGGAGATGCGGATTGACCGGTTCAGGCCGCTCGATGTTCAATTCAACTTTTTTGCCGACCATCATTTCGGTCAGCGACGCCTCGCTTGCGCCTGCGGTTTCCACCGTGCCGACGTATTCGCCCTTGCGCAGGATGGCCACTCGGTCGGAAATCTCCAGCACCTCGTGCAGCTTGTGGGTGATGATGATGATGGATTTTCCATCCTGACGCATGTTGCGCATGACGCGGAACAGCTTCTCCGTTTCCTGCGGCGTGAGCACGGCGGTCGGTTCGTCCAGAATCAGAATCTGCGCGCCGCGATAGAGCATTTTGATAATTTCAAGCGTCTGCTTCTGGCTGACGCTCATTTCATAGACCTTCTGATCCAGATCAATATCAAATGCGTAGCGGTCACAGATCTCGCGCGCCTTTTGACGGATGGCCTTGAGGTCATATTTTTCGTGCTGATCCATCACGAGCGCGATGTTTTCCACCGCCGTGAACACGTCGATGAGCTTGAAATGCTGATGAACCATGCCGATTCCCAGCGCGTAAGCGTCCTTGGGGCTGCGAATCTCCGCAGGCTTTTCATCGACCTGAATTTCGCCGCTGTCCGGGTAATAGATACCGGCGATCATGTTCATCAGGGTGGTTTTGCCGCTTCCGTTTTCGCCCAGCAGGGAGAGAATTTCGCCGCGGCGGACGGTCAGAAAAACGTCTTTGTTGGCAACGACGCTGCCGAAAGTCTTGGTGATATGGCGCAATTCAATGGCGTTTTGCATAAGCTGCCGCTCACTCCTTCAAGTAGATAAACAGCGAAAAGGGAAGCGAATGGCTTCCCTTTTCGTTTTAGACTCGGATGGGGATTACTGGGCATCCTCCACGATGCCGTCGATGCGGAGGGTGAAATACGGGGCGCTGCGGAAGGTGGATTCCTCAAACGCGCCGTCCACAATGCCTTCGTAGGTCTCGCCCTGATAGGCAACGGTGCCGGTCGCCCAGTCCATGATGGTCATGTCGCAGGGCGCGGAGGTAACGGTCTCGCCGTTCACGGTGAAGGTGGCGGTATCGAAGACCTTCAGGCTGCCGTCGCGCAGAGCGGCTTCAACCTCGGCGACCTTCTCAGCGGTACCGGCGGCGCAGGACGGGCCAAATCCGGTGACGGCAACCGCGCCGTCGTCATAGCCCTTCGCCCAGTCGGGCGCGATCTCCTCGCCGTTGAGCGCGGCTTCGAACAGCTCCTTGTAGAACACGGACCAAACGTTGGTGGCGGAGGTCAGCGCAGCGGTCGGGGCGGTCGGGAGCATATCAATGTTGTAGCCGATAGAGTAGCAGACGGTGCCGGCATCCTGGAGCTTCTGAACCGCAGCCGGAGCGCCGGTGGAGTCGGCGTGCTGGCCGATGATGACGCAGCCCTTCGCGACGAGCGCCTCGGCGGCAGCGCCTTCCTTGTCGATATCAAACCAGGAGTTGGTATACATGACCTCCATGGTCACGTTCGGAACGATGGAGCGAACGCCCAGGAAGAAAGCGGTATAGCCGGAGATAACCTCGGCGTAGTTATAAGCGCCGACGTAGCCGATCTTCACGTTGCCGTCCGCATCGAAAGAGTTGGGCTGCTTTTCAGCGGAGAGGGTGCCGTCGCCGAGCATTTCAGCGATCTTCATGCCGGCCACAACGCCGGACACGTAGCGGGACTGATACACCTTGGTGAAGGCGTTCTTGAAGTTATCAAGGCCGGAAAGCGCGGCGAAGTCGCCGGTCATGGCAACGAAGGTCACGTCCGGGTATTCCTCAGCGGCCAGCGCCATGTAGCTCTGATGGCCGTAGGAGTTGGAGATGATCAGGTTGCAGCCCTGACCCACAAGGTCGAGCGCGCTGTCGTAGCAGGTTTGATCTTCCGGCACCTTGTACTTCCAGACAATGCTATCGGAAAGACCCAGTTCGGCAGCGGCCTGCTTAATGCCTTCCATGTGAGCGAGGGTATAACCTTCGGTTTCGTCGCCCAGCATCACGGCGCCAATCTTCAGGTCAGCGGCCAGCGCGGCGCAGGCGGCCATGCACAGCATTGCGGCGAGCACCAGAGCAATCAGCTTCTTCATGCGTGTTTCCTCCTTGAATTGAACCGATAAACGAAATTTTGATGACGCAGACATGATACATCTTTTTCGTCCCGTTGTAAAGAGTAAAACGAAAAATAACAAGAAGAATATCGAATAAAACATGGGCTACATAATCGAATGTTCGGAATTATACGAACATTGATATTGAAAAACACTGCAAGAGGGCGGATCAGGATCGACGAGTGGGGACAATTTCCAGCCAATAGCCGTCGGGATCTTCGATGAAATAGATGCCCATCGCTTTGTTTTCAAAGCAGATGCAGCCCATCTGGCTGTGTTTCTCGTGCGCGGCGGCGAAATCATCCGTGCGGAAGGCCAGATGGAATTCACATTCGCCCAGATCATATTTCTGCGGATGATCGCGCAGCCACGTCAGCTCCAATTCAAAGGTTTCGGTGTCGTCGGCCATGTAGACAATGACGAATGAACCGTCCGCCGCGTTCTTGCGCCGCACCTCGTGCAGCCCCAGCGCCTTTTCATAAAAGGAGATGGATACGTCGAGGTTGCTGACGTTGTAGTTTTCGTGAATCATGGTGAAAGCCATAGGGATTCCTCCTTTTTAGGTTGGTGTTACAGACAGTATACCATAACGCTAGGCGAAAAGAAAAGCGCAATTTGTCTTCGCCTTCATTTACAAAATGGAAAGGATATGATATAGTAAATCCGTCGCGGCTTTTCGCGATGCGGGAGTGGTATTTGAAAGAATCGAGCATCTCGCTGCTTTCAAATGGATGTTTTCGCAGAAAGGCGGTTTTATCAGTTATGAAACTTGGTTTTATCGGCGCGGGCAACATGGGCTCGGCCATTATAAGCGGTATTTTGAATAAAGGGGCGCTTCCGGCCGATTGCATTTACGTCAGCCGCAAACACCCGGAAAAAGGCGCGGAATTGGCGCGAAAGGGTGTTCATATTATGAAGGACAACCTTTCGCTGGTTCAAGCTGTCGATTGCGTTCTGCTGGCTGTCAAGCCCGTTTACGCTGCGGATGTCATTCGAGAGGTTTACGATGCGTTGAATGGCAAATTCGTCATTTCCATCATTGCCGGGTGGACCTATGAAATGCTGAAGGATGCGCTGCCTGACGCCGCGCGTTTTGTGCGCGTCATGCCCAATACGCCGCTCGCGGTCGGAGAGGGCATGAGCCTGATTTCCAGCCTGTGCACCTGTACGGATGAGGAATTTGATTTTGCGAAATCCGCCTTTGCCGCAGCCGGAAAGGTCGCTGTGGTGGAGGATCACGTCTATACGCCCGCAAACGGCATCAGCGGCTGCGGCCCGGCCTTTGTATATGCCTTTATCGAGGCCATGGCGGATGGCGGCGTTCGCTACGGGGTGCCGCGTGCGCTGGCGTATGAATTGGCCGCGCAAACGCTTGTCGGCGCGGCGAAAATGGTGCTTGAGACAGGCGAACATCCCGGCCGATTGAAGGACGCGGTCTGTTCTCCGGGCGGCACGACGATAGAGGGAATGTATGCGCTTGAAAAGGGCGGCATGCGCGCCGCCGTCATGGACGCTGTCGGCGCGACTGTCGAAAAGACCATGCGCATGGCGAAAAAATAAAGGACATTTGCATTTGGTGCTGATGTTATGCATTGAAACGACGAGGTTTTTGTGAAAGAGATCATCATGTATACCGACGGAGCCTGTTCCGGAAATCCGGGCCCCGGCGGCTGGGGAACCGTGCTCATGTTCGGCGAGCACAAAAAAGAAATTTCCGGCTTTATGCCGGATACCACGAACAACCGGATGGAGCTGTTCGCCGCTGTGCAGGGGTTCACGGCGCTCAAACAGCCGTGCGCCGTGACGCTGTATTCGGATTCGGCCTATCTGGTCAATGCGTTTAAGCAGAACTGGATCGACGGCTGGCAGCGAAACGGCTGGAAAACAGCGGCTAAGAAGCCCGTTGAAAATCAGGATCTTTGGAAATGGCTGCTGACGGTCATGCAGCCGCATCAGGTCACGATCATCAAGGTGAAGGGACATGCGGATAATCCGTGGAACAACCGCTGCGATGAATTGGCGACCGGGCAGATTCGCAGCCATCGAAACGGCTGAAACCGGTGCCGACTTTCGAAAGAACGCCTTTTTTCGATGCGGAGGGAAGGAATTACAAGACTTCGCGAAACGCCGGTTTTACGAAGTTTATGGCGAGGTGAAGCGATTTTATGCCCAACGACTACCACACGCAGGCTCAGTTGACCCGGACGCGACGTTTGCGCGAGTTTCAACGCGAACTGCCGGATTTCTGCTCCGATTACTTTATGGCCATCGAACAACAGACCAGCGTTTTGACTCGGCTTAGCTATGCCTACGATCTCAAGCTCTTTTTTCAATATCTGTCTGACGAGCTGCCCAAATTTGGCGGAAAGCCCGTTGTGTCGTTTACCGCCGCGGACATTCAGCAGGTCACCAAGCAGGATTTGGAGCGCTACGCGCGTTATTTGACGCTCTACGTCAAGAATGAAACGCTTGAAGACGGCGAAATCGCTTCCCGCGAAATGACCAACCATGAATACGGCATCAAGCGCAAATACGCTTCCCTCCGCGCCTTTTATAAATATCTGTTTGCGGAAGGCTTGATTGAAAGCAACACGGCTTCGCTGATCCCGCTGCCCAAGCTTCACGAGCATGCCATCATTCGCCTTGACGTGGACGAAGTCGCGCGTATTCTGGATGTCGCTGAAAGCGGACAGTCCCTGCCGAAAGCCTGTCAGAAATACCACCATGTGACCCGGAAACGCGACGTGGCCATGCTGTCGCTGTTCCTGGGCACGGGTATTCGAATCAGCGAATGTGTCGGGCTGAATATCGACGATTTTGACTTTGAGCAAAATGCCTTCGTCGTCACCCGAAAAGGCGGCAAGGAAGTTATTTTATACCTTTCCGACGAGGTCGCGGACGCGCTCAAGGACTATTTGGCGGAGCGCAAGGAAATCGAGGCGCTTCCCGGCCATGAAAACGCCTTCTTTTTGTCGATTCAGCGGCGGCGGATCACGCAGCGCGCCGTTGAAAACATGGTCAAAAAATATGCGGCGATTGCCGCGCCGCTCAAGAAAAAAATCAGTCCGCATAAGCTCCGCAGCACCTTCGGTACCAATCTTTACCGTGAAACCGGAGATATTTATCTCGTTGCCGACGTACTGGGACATTCGGACGTCAACACGACGCGCAAACACTACGCGGCCATCGCCGAGGATCATCGCCGCATTGCCGCGCAGAAAACCGTCTTACGCGAAGAGCCCGTCCATCCCAAATCGCCTGAATAAGAATCGTTTCGTTTTTCAGACAAATTCGTTTCAAACAAAACCCCGAACAGTGCGAAGCAGACTTCGCAAAACTGTTCGGGGTTCATATTTATCTTTGATTGCCTCGTACAAACGGAAAAAGATTGTCCCCGAAGATATCGTCGTCCTCGTCGGGCACCTCGAGCGTCTCTTCGTCGTACAGATAATCGCTGGGATTCATCGTTTCATCAATGATGCCATCCACTTTAATGGCTCGATACTCCGGGCTTTTATCGGTATGATCCAGCCCGATGCACTTTCCGCAGTTGTCGCAAACCTTCGTTGGATCGAGATCGCACATGTTACATTCGCCGCACTCGATGCACACCCGATCATATAAAACACAGCGCTTTGTTTCCATTGCCCTATCCCCTCTTCCTGTCGGCTCATTATAGCACCGTTTTGAAGCGCAATCAAGCATTTTTCGGCGGAAACGCGAACATATGTTTGATGTTTCTTGCTTTTTTTCGATTTGATATGGTATAATGTTCAAAAGATTGACAACGGAAGGAATGTGGAAGCGATGACCGATCGGAAGCCACGTGGAGACATGCAGGCTCGAATTCTGGCCTACATCGAACAGGAAATCAGAACGCGCGGATACGCGCCCTCTGTCCGGGAAATCGGTGAGGCCGTCGGCTTGAAATCCACCTCGACGGTGCACGGCCATCTGA
>OLOX01003661.1_pt1 | contig 11310 bp, 9 predicted proteins | sample 1672091 | NCBI WGS metagenome assembly OLOX01 (sample SAMEA3136644, study PRJEB25190) | human gut metagenome | reverse complement strand
CATCGTACCCCCCCGTCGGCACGGACTCAGTCCGTGCCGCTTTTTTCTCTCCGTTTTCCGTAACCGTAGCCATAACCGTAGCCATAGCCATACCCGTAACCGCCGTAGCCGTAGCCGCCGTAGCCATAGCCGGACTGTCCGCGGCCGCGGCCGGTGCAGACATTGAGCGTATAGCCGAGCACCGGCACGCCGAAATCATCCAGCGATGCGAGGGCATTGATGACGCTCGCGCGGCCGGCCGTCCCCTGCCGCACGACGAGCAGCGCGCAGTCGGCCGACTCACCCGTCTCGAGCGCGTCGGTCATGACGGCGCAGGGCGGCGTATCGAGCAGGATGACGTCATAGCGGGAGCGCAGGTCATCCAGCAGCGACCGGAATGCATCTCCGCCGAGCTGCTCGGTCTGCGTCCCGGCGCGCCGGCCGGCAAAGATCACATCGGGCTTTCCCTTGCCGAGTGCCGTCACGATCTGCTCCGGCGCGGCCGCACCGGCCAGGTACTCCGTGAGTCCGGCCTGTGCCGGCCGGCCGAGCGCCTTGTGCACGGACGGGTTGCGCAGGTCGCAGTCAATGACAAGCACATGCCGCCCTTGGCGCGAGAGCGCATCGGCAAGCTGGCACACGAACGTCGTCTTTCCCTCGCCGGGCGCGGCGCTCGAGACGAGCAGCGTGCGGTACGCATGGCTCTGCATGGCCTTGTCGATGCGCATGGAAACAATGCGCATGGCCTCGCAGTAGGCACTGCTGCGCGCCAGCTCCTCCGAGAGCGTTGCCGGGGTGGTGCGGCTGCGCTTTTTGACGCGCACCGCCGGCAGCGCGCCGAGATAGCGCGCGCTCGTGACCTTCTGCAGGTCGTCGCGGGTCATGACCGTTGCCCACGCGCGTCCGGACAGGTACAGCAGCGCCAGACTCAGCAGCACGCCGACGAGCGCGCCGCGCATGAGCGGCTGACGCCATGAAAACGGATTCGACGGCTGCGACGGCACACCGGTCTGATCCATCATGACCAGCTCCGTCGGCCCGACCACCAGCTCCGCCACATCCGGATAATGCACGATGACCGACTGCAGCACATCATAGCACTGCTGCGCATCGCTGCCGGTCACGCTCAGCGTGCACAGGTTCGTGCCCTCCTCCGACGACGCGGAGATCGCGGGCAGCGCCGTCAGGCCGGTGTCCGCGCGCACGCTGCCGTCGAGCAGGCCGCTCGTGAGAATGTACGGAAACGTCTTTGCCATCTGCGCTGCGGTCGCCGCGCTGCCGCTGCCGGTGTTGACGAGAAACGTCATCGAGGCCGTGTACTGTGGCCGGTAGCTCACGCGGGCATAGCCGCCGAACAGCGCCGAGCACAGCGCGATCAGCAGCAGACACACCCACCACACACGGCGCAGGCTGCGCACAAACAGATCCAGCACCTCCGTGATCTGGATGGTGTTCTCTTGTCTCTCTTCGTTCATGCGTCCTCCTCCGTCGGCGTGCCGTAGCCATAGCCGTGACCATAGCCGTAGCCGTAACCGTACCCGTAGCTCTGCCGGTCGCTGACGGACGCGGCATAGACGTTGTTGAATACGCAGCCGAGCACCTCGGCATCCGACCGGCGCAGCACATCGATACAGTCGTTGAGCGCGCGCACCGGCGCCTGATCCTGCCGGACGACGAGAATGGCCGCGTCGGCAAGGTCGGCGATGCGCTCGGCGTCGCCGCCGGCGCTCATCGGCGGGGTGTCGATGATGATGACGTCCATGCGTGTGCGCATCTGCGTGAGCAGATCGTGCAGGCGCGCGCTGTCGAGCAGCTGCGCGGTATCGCCCACGCCCTTGCGGCTGAGGATCGTATAGATGCCGCAGCGCGCATCCTTGCGCACGAGCTGCCTGACCGGCGCGTCGCCGCACAGGTACGTTTCGAGCGGGAGGAATTTCTCCTGCTGGCGGTCGAGCAGCTTGTACAGCGCGGGCTTTTTCATGTCCAGATCAATGAGCAGGACGTTTTTGTGCCGCCGCGCCATGGCCAGCGCCAGATTCACGGCCACGGTGCTCTTGCCCTCGTCCTCGAGCAGAGAGGTGACCAGGATCGTCCTGCCCTGCGCGCGGCGCATCAGGTAATCCACCCGCGTGCGCAGGCGCTTGAACGTCTCGACGAAGGCAAAGCCCGTCGTCGCGTTCGTGATGAGGATGCTCGTTTTGCGGTTGCGCAGCGTTTTTTGCTTTTTCTCATGGCGCACGGTCGCAAGCAGGCGCGCGTCAAGCTTCTGCTCCACGTCCGCCTCGCACTTGACCGTGTCGCGCAGATACACGCGCACCGCCAGATACAAGGCCGCCGCGAGCAGCCCCGCAAGACCGCTGAGCTTTGCGATGCGCACAGCGCCGGAGCTGTTGGCCGGCGCGACCGGCACCGTCGGGCGGCACAGCACGTCGAGCGCCACGTCACCGAGGAGCTTATTGGCCTGCTCGTTATAGTTGCGCAGGACGCTCTGCGTGATGCGGTGCGCGTCGCGCTGCGTAGGCGCGCTGACCGTCATCGTCAGCAGGTTCGTCTCGGGGATCTGCTTGGCCTTGACCGTGCCGCTGACCGCGCCGATGTCGTTGGTGATGCACTTGCGCATCACGTCGCCCTCAAAAAACGTCGAGAGTGTCTCCGCCATTGACGAGGCGGTGTTGAGGTTTGCATAGACCGTGCTGCCGTTGCGCACGGAGACCACAAACGTCGTCTGCGTCTGGTACACGGGGCGGTAGAGCAGCGTGGCGGCAATGTAGCCGCAGGCGGCGACCGTGGCGGCAAACATCAGGATCAGCCCGAGCTTGCGCCACAGCTCCCGCGCGATCAGCAGCAGCGGAATGTGTTCCGGCTGCGCGGAGGTCTGCGTTTTCTGTTCGTCCATCGATCCACCGCCTCTCATTCCACCACGACGATCTGCCGCGTGTGGCTCTCGGTACCGCCGCTGCGATAGGTGAAGACCACCTCATACACACCGGGCTCGTTGCTGTTCACGGTCGAGCTCGCCGTGACGCCGCTCTTGCTGTCGCTGTCGCCGACACCGGCAACGTAGTCCATCGGCGCATAGCCGCTGCCGGCCGGAAGATAGATCAGATACTCCGTGAGCGTGATGCGCGCAGGATTGGGGTCCCCCGCCGTGACCTCGACCGTGACGGGCACGGCCGCCGTGTCGCCGAGGCTGTTGGTCACGCGCAGCTCCGCCGTATGCGTGCCGGAGATGGCCAGCGAGCTGCCGTCGGTCAGCGCGATCTTGATGCGGCCGGAGAGGTCGCCGTCAATGCTGTCGTGCGCCGTCACATAGCTCGACAGGACGCGGTTTCCGCCCGTGCGGCAGACCAGCGGCTGCGTGAGCGCGAAGCGCGGCTTTACATAGTCCGTGTAGCGCACGGCGCGCGTCGCCTTCGTCACATGATGGTTCGAATCAAAGGCCGCATACGTGACCTGCACCGTACCGTCGGCATTGCGGCCGGAAACGCCCTCGACGAGCAGCGATGCCGTGACGTCGCCGTCCTCGGCGTCTGTCGCCGTCACACCGGCGAGCAGCGCCGCATCATCCGCGCCGGTCGGCACGGAAATGACCTCGCTGTCAAACAGGATCTCCGGCGCGGCGCCGCCATAGGCGGCCGCCTGATAAATGCGCGTGCCAAGCACGCCCAGAACGGACAGCGCCAGCGCGACCGCCAGGATCACAGGAGTCAGTTTCTTCACAAAAACACCTCTCTCATTGCTTCAGAAAAACGGCCGGAAGCGGCCGGCAGGCAGCGGTTCGCTGCGCAGGATCCATTCGGGATTGCGCGTGAGCAGCTGCTCGGAGAGCCGCTCGGAAAAATGCTCGGCCAAATTGTCCCACGCGCTCAGCAGCTCCGGCGTGCGCACATCCGGGCGGTGCGCGTCGCTGGCGATGCAGCCGACGAGCCCGTGCGTGAGCATCGCCTCGGCCAGAGTCTGCGCCCCGCGGCCGAAGCGGCCGAAGAGGCTGCCCTTATTCACCTGCAGCACGACGCCGCGGTTGACCCAGTCATACAGATAGTTCGGCATCCGCTGCAGGCCGTAATACCGCTCCGGATGCGCCACGACCGGCCAATACCCGGCCGCAAGCAGCTGATCGAGCAGGCGCTCGATGCGCAGCGGGTCTTCGTGAAAGCCGAACTCGATGAGCAGGTAGCGCCCACCATTGATCGTCAGCAGCCGCCCCTCGCGCAAAAGCTTTGGCACGTCGCCCGTGCCGAAGATCTCCATGCCGAGCGAAAGCTCGAGCGGGATGCCCGCCTCGCGCACGGCCGCGCACAGGCAGTCAAAGCGCACCTGCAGCGCCTGGGATGCGTAGTTTTCAAACGCGCCGCGCTGATTGCTGTGCGGCGTGGCGACCAGATGCGTCACACCGGACTCCGCCGCCACGGCGGCCATCAGCACCGACGTCTCCAGATCCGGTGCGCCGTCATCGACCCCCGGAAGAATATGTGTGTGCAGATCGATCATGGATACCCTCCGCAATTTCCGTTCCGACACTTGCCGATCCTGCCCATTGCCGTCACGACTCGCTCTGCTCGCACAGACGCGTGCCGTGCAGGACATAGTGGCGGTCGCAGCGTCCGGCTGTCGCAGTGCGGTGCGTGATGAGCACGCACGTCTGCACGCGGCCGCTGCACATGAGGTTTTCGAGCATCTGCCGCTCGGTGGCCTCGTCGAGCGCGCTGGTGGCCTCGTCGAGCAGCAGCACCTGCGTGCCGCGCAGCACGGCGCGGGCCACGGCGATGCGCTGCGCCTGTCCCTCGGACAGGCCGTGACCGAGTTCACCCGTGCGGGCATAGATGCCGTCCGGCAGCTGGGACACAAAATCATACGCGCAGGCGGTCTCGAGCGCAGAAACGAGCTCCGCATCCGTCGCCTCCGGACGCACCATGCGCAGGTTGTCGGCGATCGTACCGGCAAAGACGGTGTTGCCCTGCGGCACATAGCTGAAGGCCGCACGCGTCGCGGCCGAGGCCGGCAGACGCTGTCCGTCCGCCCCGGTGAGGCTGACACTGCCCTGCGCCGGACGGATCAGGCCGAGCATGAGGCGGATCATCGTGGTCTTGCCCTCGCCGGACGGGCCGGTGAGCGCCACGACCTCACCGGGCGCGGCGTGAAAGTCCACGTGCTCAAGCACCGGCTCGCCGCCGGGATAGGCAAAGGTCACATCGCGCAGCTCCACCGTGCACGGCGTCGGGATCGGCGCGGTCTCACGCGCGCCGGGCTCCTCCGGCAGGTTCACGATGGCCATGAGGCGTCCGGCGGACGTCGTGATCGAGATCGCCGACGGCACGAGGCCGATGAGCGCGGAGAACGCGCTGCGCAGCATGGTCGTCAGCTGCAGAAACATCATCATCGCGCCGTAGGAGATCGCGTGCGTCCACAGCCGGTAAGCGCCCCAGCCGAAGCACCCGGCCGAGACGAGCAGCCCGACGACCGACATCACAAAGCCCGCAACGACGGAAAAGCGGTTGTAGTCAAGATACGTCTCACGGTATTTCTCCTGCATGGCGCACATCCGGTCACGAAAGCCGTCCATGATGCCGAAGGCCTTGACCGATGTGAGGTTGCGCAGTGAGTCCTCGTGGAACGACATGACCTCGCTGCTGATATCCTTCATGCGCCGGTTATACCCGCGCATGCGGCGCACGAGCGTGCGCGAGCACAGCACGGACAGCGGCGCGCCGATGAGCGCGATGAGCGCCATGACGGGGTCATAGCACAAGATGATGATCAGCGAGCCGAGAAACTGCACCGCCGCCGACACAAAGCTCGGCAGCAGTCCCGTCACGCCCCCGGCCACCGCGCCGACATCTGTGTTGAGGCGGTTGAGCAGGTCGCCGGAGCGAAACTGCTCAAGCGAGACCCAGTCGGTGCGCAGGATGCGGTCGTAGACCTCCGCCTGAATGCCGTTTTGCACACGGATGTCGACGACGGCGGCGATGCGCGATGCCGCCGCCTGCATGGCGGCGCTGCCGAGCAGCAGACCGGCCATCCACGCCGCGGCCGACCAGATCGCCCCGGTCTCAAAACCGGTGACGACGTCGATGAGCGTCTTCATGGCCACGCTCGACAGCAGCGAGAGCGCCGTGCCGAGAATGCCAAGCAGGATATGGATGCCGACGGCGGCGCGGTAGCGGCGGATGTAAGCGAAGATCCACTTCATCTCCTGCCACATCTCCCGCACAGAGCCGTCGCGCACCTTTTGTCGGAGCTTGCGCGTGATGGCCATAGGTTTCATCCTGTCTTGTGTATTTACGCCAGCTTTTTCCAGATGCATGGCGCAGAAACAATCGAATCTATTGTATCATAAATCGACAGTTTTTCACAATATCCGAATGGTACATCTTTTCCGGAATTTGTAGCAATTTATGCACGTTTTTGTGCTTTTTCTGCAAGCGCGAAAAAAGCGGCCGGAGCGTTTGCTCCGGCCGCCTGGCACATTGCGTATTTCGTGATCAGCGGTTTTCCTCGATCTCCACCGGCAGGCCGGTGAGATAGCGCCGCACCATGTCGAAGGCGTGGTTGGCAGCGGCGTGCTTGATGCGCACGCGCCCCCACTTGTCCTTGTGCAGTGTGCGGAAAAACGTCCCGTCCGGCGTGGCGAGCGCCACAAAGAGCGTGCCGACGGTGTGCACGCCGTCCCCCTCCGGTCCGGCAAGGCCGGTGATGCTCATGGCGAGATCCGTGCCGAATATGGTGCGCGCGTGCTCCGCCATCGCACCTGCGACCTCGGGGCTGACCGCGCCGCAGCGCGCGATGAGCGCGGGGTCGACATCCAGCAGCCGGGTCTTGGTGTCGTTATTATAGGCGATGATGCCGCCGGCAAATATCGCCGACGCGCCCGGCACGTTCGTGAGCATATCGCCGAGCATGCCGCCGGTGCAGCTGTCGGCCACGGCGACGGTCTTCTGCTGCCGGAGCAGGAGCTCGGCCGCGCAGGTCTCGATATTCGGCGTGTCAACGCCGTAGGCGAAGGCGCCGAGCTCGCGCTGCACGCGCGCGAGGCACGGGGCGATCATGGCCTCGGCCTCTGCCTCTGTGGGGGCCTTTGCCGTGATGCGCACGAGGCACTCCCCCTCCTTGGCATAGGGCGCAAGGGTGGGGTTTTGCATCTCATTCATGAGATCGCGCAGCTGGTACTCCATCGTGCCCTCGCCGATGCCGAAGATCTTGACATTATGCGAGACGATGATCCCGTCGCCGCGCGCGGCGAGCAGCGGGCGCACGCGGTAGCGCAGCAGCGGCTCGCACTCCAGCGGCGGGCCGGGCAGCATGATGACCATGCAGCCGTCCGCCTCAAACGCACAGGCAGGCGCCGTGCCCCAGTCGTTTTGCAGCACGGTGCAGCCGCGCGGCAGCATGACCTGCTGCAGGTGGTTCTCGGTCATGTAGGTGTGGCGCTCGCGGTACAGACCGCGCAGGCGTGCCTCCTCCGCCTCATTGAGCTCGAGCGGGATGCCGAACGCGCCGGCCACGACCTCCTTGGTCAGGTCGTCGCACGTCGGGCCGAGGCCGCCGGTCGTGATGATGAGGTCAGCGCGGGTGCGGGCAAGCTGCACCGCCTGCTCGAGCCGCGCGCGGTTATCGCCGACAACGGTCTGCCAGTAGACATTGATGCCCAGCTCCGAGAGCAGGCGCGCGACAGCCGCCGCGTCGGTATTGATGGTGTCGCCGAGGAGCAGTTCGGTGCCGACGGCAATAAGTTCTGCGTTCATAAATCGATCCGGATCCTTTCAATTCCGTCCACTGCCTCGCGCACGAGCGCGTCAATGTCGAGCGCGGCCTCCGCCTCTGCGACCTCCGCCACGGTCGGGCGGGTCTTGGGGTGGCGCGGGGTAAAGACCGTGCAGCAATCCTCATACGGGAGGATGGATGTGTCAAATGTGCCGATGTCGCGCGCGATCTTCACGATATCGCGCTTGTCCATGCCGATGAGCGGCTGGAGCACGGGCAGGTGCGTCACGGCCTGCGTGCAGGCCATGGCCTCCATGGTCTGGCTGGCGACCTGGCCGAGATTTTCGCCGGTGACGATGGCCTTGCACTCGTTGTGCGCGGCGATGTCCTCGGCGATGCGCATCATGAATCTGCGCATGATGAGCGTGAAATATTCCTCCGGGCAGGCGCGGCGGATCTCCTCCTGGATGTGCGTGAAGGGCACGATCTGCAGCGTCATGCGGCCGGTGTAGGCCGTGAGCTCCTTAGCCAGCGAGATGACCTTTTCCTTGGCCAGCTCCGAGGTATACGGGAAGGAGAAAAAGTGCACCGGGATCAGGCGCACGCCGCGCTTGGCGATCATGTACGAGGACACGGGGCTGTCGATGCCGCCGGAGAGCATCGTCACGGCGGCGCCGTTGCAGCCGACGGGCATACCGCCCGCCGCCTCGACTGCCTGCGCGTGGACATACGCCGCCTGCTCGCGCACCTCGAGGCGCACGGTCAGCTCCGGGTCGTGCACGTCGACGACCGTGTCGGGATACGCCTCGGCGAGCTCGCCGCCGACGTACTGCGACAGCTCAATGCTCGTCATGGGGAAGCGCTTGTCCGAGCGCTTGGTCTCGACCTTGAAGCTGCGCGCCGCCGTCATCGCGTCGTGCAGGTAGGTCTTGGCGAGCGCCGTGATGGCGTCCTTGTCCTTTTCACAGGCGGCCGCGCGCGTGATCGTCGCGATGCCGAACACCTTGCGCACGGCGTCATACGCCGCGTCGAGATCGGCCGCGTCGTCAGCGGCCTCGATGTAGAGCGCCGACTGCAGATACGTCACGCGAAAGTGGCCGATGGGCTTGAGGCGGCGCTTGACGTTTGCGACCAGCCTCTCTTCAAAATAGTGCTTGTTGAGCCCCTTGAGGAAGATCTCTCCGGGCTTGCAGAGCAGCAGATCCTTCATAAATCGTTCGTTCCTTTTCTTTCAGGATATCACAGGCAGCGCTCGATGAGTGTGATAAACACGCCGATCGACCACGCGCCGAGCCACACGAGCAGCAGGCACACGAGCGCGCCGAGAATCAGCCCGATGAGCGAGCAGACATACCCGACCGTGCGCGGCGTGCCGTTGAAGCCGAGGCTCTTGGCGCGCGCGGAATAGATCAGGCCGATGATGCCCGTGACGACCGAGCCGAGCGCCGTGTAGCCGAACACGAGCAGCGCGCACGACACGATGCCGAGCACCATGGCGACAGTGGCCTCGTGCTTGCCGGGCAGCGGGGCGGGCGGCTGATACCAATTATAGTTGTTGTTGTACATGACGAAGCTCCCTTCTGTCAGGCGCGGCCGCCGGGCTCACGGCTCGGCGACGGAAAAATCATACGTGCGGTACTGGATGGCCTCCGCCAGATGCGCGAGCGCGATGGTCTGCGCCCCGTCGAGATCGGCGATCGTGCGCGCGACGCGCAGGATGCGGTCATAGCTGCGGGCGGTGAGCGCCATGGTGTCAAACGCCTGATGCATGAGCTGCTCGCACTCGGGCGAGAGCGTGCAGAACTGTGCAAGGGCGCGCGGTCCCATGTGCGCATTGGTCGCGGTGGTGTCGTCCCCGTAGCGGGCGCGCTGCACGGCGCGGGCGGCGTTGACACGCGCGCGGATGGTCTCCGACGATTCCCCGGCCGAGGGCTCGGTGAGCTCGTCAAAGTCCAGCGCCGGCACCTCGACGATGATGTCGATGCGGTCGAGCAGCGGACCGGATACGCGCGCATGGTAGCGGCGCACGTCGCGCGGCGAGCAGCGGCAGCGCCCCGAAGGGTGCCCGTACCAGCCGCACTTGCAGGGATTCATGGCGCACACGAGCATGAAGCGGCTCGGATACGTCACGGAGCCGGTCGCGCGCGAGATGGTGATGCTGCCGTCCTCGAGCGGTTGGCGCATCGTCTCGAGCACGGCGGGCGAAAACTCCGGCAGCTCGTCGAGAAAGAGCACGCCGTTGTCGGCAAGGCTCATCTCACCCGGCTGCAGCGCACTGCCGCCGCCGGACATGGCGACGTTCGACACCGTGTGGTGCGGGGCGCGAAACGGCCGGACACGCACGACGGGATCGTCCGGCGTCGTGAGACCGAGGACGGAGTAGATCTGCGTGGTCTCGATCATTTCGGCGCGGTTCATCGCGGGCAGAATGGTCGGCAGGCGCTTGGCGAGCATGGACTTGCCCGCGCCCGGCGGCCCGACAAGCAGGATGTTGTGCCCGCCGGCGGCGGCCACCTCGAGCGCGCGCTTGACGTTCTCCTGCGCCTTGACCTCGGCAAAATCGACCGCAAAGTGCGGCGCGGCCGAAAACGCCGGCGGCGGCATGGGCGCGATGGGCTTGTCCCCGCGCAGATGGTGCACAAGCTGCGAGATATTCTCGACCGGGTACACCGTCACGCCTTCGGCAAAGGCGGCCTCGGCCGCGTTGCCCGCCGGGACAAAGAGTTCCCTGAGCCCGAGCTGCTCGGCCGCGAGCGCCATCGTGAGCGCGCCGGTGACGGGGCGGATCTCCCCCGCGAGGCTCACCTCGCCGAAGAACGCCGCCGTCGCCGGCGGCTGGCGGATCTCCCCCGTGGCGCACAGGATGCCCAGCAGCACCGGCAGGTCATAGAGCGTGCCGGCCTTGCGCGTGTCCGCCGGGGCGAGGTTCACCGTCAGGCGGCTGACCGGAAACTTCATGCCGTTGGTCTTGATGGCGCTGCGCACGCGCTCGCGCGCCTCCTTGACGGCCGCATCCGGCAGGCCGACGATATCAAACCCCGGCAGACCGTTGGACACGTGGCACTCCACGCTCACGGCGTAGCCGCTCACACCGCGGCAGCCGAGGGACTGGATCTTGGACAGCAAACCGTTCGCCTTCTTTCACGGACGATGCCCCGGCATTGACCGGGGCGCCGTCACTCGGATTTTGGGTTTACGCTTCGGTATCGGGCTCCGTGTCGCCGACAACGGCGATGTGCAGTTCCTCAAGCTGGTGCGGCTCGACGGTGCCGGGCGCGCCCATCATGACGTCCTGCGCGTTTTTGTTCATCGGGAACGGGATGATCTCCCGGATGCTGTCCTCGCCCGCGAGGAGCATGACCATGCGGTCGACACCCGGGGCGATGCCGGCGTGCGGGGGCGCGCCGTAGCAGAAGGCGTTGTACATGGCGGGGAACTTCGCCTTCACGTCGTCTTCGCCGAGGCGGACCAGCTCAAACGCCTTGACCATGATCTCCGGATCATGGTTCCGGACCGCGCCGGAGCTAAGCTCCACGCCGTTGCAGACGAGGTCGTACTGGTCGGCGGTGATGGTCAGCGGGTCGATCTCGCCGCGCTCGGCCTTGAGCAGCACGTCGAGGCCGCCGGCGG
>OLOX01003660.1_pt1 | contig 11313 bp, 12 predicted proteins | sample 1672091 | NCBI WGS metagenome assembly OLOX01 (sample SAMEA3136644, study PRJEB25190) | human gut metagenome | reverse complement strand
GTAACTATTCACAAATCTTATATCAGTTTTTAACGTTTACACAAAACTTGAAACGCTCTCACTTAGGGAAAAAGCATGAGGATATTTAGTCCTCATGCTCCCCCCGTAAATGCCTTGTATGAATAAATAACATTCTCAACTTTATCTCCAAGCATCCCCACAGCTGCAATCACATATGCATAACTGTCCGGTCTTACCTTCCTTAAATAATTTATCGACCTCGCACCCTTAAATTGAAGCTTTTGATCTATGGATGTTGCCACATCCTCTATCGGAATATATTCTTTATCCATATAAATACAGGAAGCCAAATACAAAACCTCACACGCTATATACGCAGCTTTTTCTGCATTAAACCGCTCACTATATATATGACCACCCATTCGTCGGATTCCATCCATAAAATATTCATATTCTTCTTTATCTATTCCGCCTTTTGCAATTATGCAAAAGCAACTGCTTACCGTGTCTTGCAGGACAGTTTGTATGCTATAATCCATGCCCCGATATCGAAGTTCTGTCTGAGCTACCTGTTTGTAGACATCCTTCACCGCTGAAAAATCCGTCATATTTCTAGTAAGTGTGTAACAGTCAAACAACTGCTTTATAATCTCCAGTTCCTTATCAATTCCAAATCTAATTCCTGTAGTATGCGGCGCAAATGCTGTGAGTTTATCTCCAAGAATGCTATTTACATCCGGAACTCTTACTGTAAAATCATCTCCGGATGTTATCAGTAGTTCATTCCGTATTGGCTTTTCAAGTAATGTGCGATAATGATTCTCTTCAAATAGTATATCCAGCAATATAACCAACGGATTTCCATTAACCGGTGAGTCATATGTGAATTCATAATGTCTTTTTCTATATTATTTCTTCCCTTTCTCACATCTTCGCTCTGGCTCTTAAACGGAAATATTTTACCAGCTTCAGCTATATACTGTTCAACGTCTGTTCCCGGTTCCACAATGATATCAATATCCGTTGATAATCTCCGTGGTTTATCAAGTAATAACATTAAACAAGTACCACCCTTGAAGATGAATGGCATTCCTACCTTTGATATAGCTTCCAATAATCCGAAGGCATACCCCGTCTTTTCAAGCAGAGATGGATCATTGCCACTTAATAAACATAATCTGTCTATATTATCTTTTGTAAAATTATCTTGCGTAAGCATCTATCTTCCTCCAATGTACTTTCCTATTTCTTCTACCTTTCCTCTTCTCCTGGCATACCTTAACAACCTTGTATAATCAATTGCATATAGTCGATCCGCAGTTTCATAAATACGATATATCTCATTCTTACTGTATAACAACCTAAATGTTTTTTCTGCAACAACATCGACCAATAACTGTTCAATGCTAATTCCATGCTTCATCTCTGTATTTCGAGGATGTTCACTAACTAAGTTAAGCAGAACAATACTATCCCTTGTCCAATATGCATCCCATTCCTGATTTCTTGGTTTGATCAATGTATTTCCAAAATCTTCCTCTTGTAAATATCGAAATACCGAATCTAATGCATCCCGTTCCACCATAATAAAAAACGTGTTTTGTGCAATCATATGATTAAGAAACTCATTAAGCTGCACACTCTCAAAACAAACAAAATCTACAAGTGGGAACTCATCCTCAATTGCCATTGCAATTTCATTACTTTTTTTACTATATTGTGGAACATAAATATTTTTTTTGCTTAAACAATTAGAATCGTTCCAAGGCACATATATACCTCTCTGCTCCCGGCACAAAGCACCCTCTTTCACAAGTTTATTAATCATCCAGTTGAAAGAATCTTTTGATAGCGTCGGTTTAATCTGTTTTAACTCATTGTATATTTGCTTTCTCGTGTATAAAGTATCTTTACTTAAATCCGCAATTACATTTTGATACCACATAGCACCACCATACCTTTCGGCAATTTTTAATTTTATTGCCGAAAGGTATGGATTTTAGTATTCTTTTATCATATTGTCTGTTCTTCGCTTTCAGCAATTGAGCTACTCTCAGATAATCCCTCTGCAGGTTGAAAATCCTCCTCAACATTATCATAGGCATTATCCTCACCTACATTTTCTTCCATTTCATATTCTTCATCTGCAAATGCATTTTCCCCTTGCGTTGCATCCATTCCTTCCGCAGCCTCAAAATCTTCTTCCATATCACTAAACGCATTTTCTTCATCTATATTTGCAATATCTACTTCATTTTCATAAGCTTTATCCGCAAATGAATTTTCTTCTCCATCTGCATCTATTCCTTCTTCCGCCTCAAAATCTTCTTCCGTATAACTAAACGCATTTTCCTCATCAATATTTGCAACACCTGCTTCATTTTCATCAGCTTCATCTGCAAACGCATTTTCTTCTCCAACTGCATCTATTCCTTCTGCCATTTCAGACCTATCTTCTGTATCACTAAATGCATTATCTTGATCTTCAATCGTTGAATGTCCTCCTGATTCAATATCTTCATCACTACTTTCTTGTGTATTTCCACCATAAGTGTTTGCATTTTCATCACCATATATGCCCGCTCTAAGTTCACTCAACTCATTTTCTCTATAGCTACTTATAATGCTTTCCATTTCTGGTCCATCAGACATGCCATCATTTCTCATTTCATCTCTCAATATATCCATGTGCTTATCTATAGCTTCAGTGCCACTATGTAACAATTCTTCGTTCGATGGTGCACGATAATAATCATTTGTTAATGTTAATGTTTTTCCCATATTAAACTTCTCCCCTCCAAAAAAATCATTATGAATTACATCCGCTGTCAAATTCTTCAATTGAATACTTTTATCCAATTTTTCACAAGCAACAGAAAAATTATTTGCATTTTCAGTTATTCCTAGTTGATTTTCATAAATATGTATCTCCCCAGAACCCTTGTGTATACTTGCTGGAATTGCAACGGCTTGTCCATTTTTTCCTATATGATGATGAATTAGAACCTCATTTTTATAATCTCGATATTGTGGAAAATATTTAACAATCGTTGCATCCACAATTGGCGATTCTCCTTTTGATAGCCTGTTCATATTCTTCTTACTAAAAAATTCAGGATGGCGACTAAATAACTCCTTAAAATAATAACTACTATTTCTTTCCCAACCTTGCGAATTAGAAGTCGATATTCCCTTCCCCTTATATCTCATATCAATCACTAATGCTTTATCATGATTTAACGAGTATTGTCTTCCATCGGAAGTTAGCCTAGGCTTATCTAATTCAGACTTACTTATTCCTCTATATGAATATATCATGTCAATTTACTCACATGCCTCCATATTCCAAACCAAAGACACCAGATCATCCAATTCATAATCAGTTTTCACTTCAATATCATGAAGAAAAATTCTATTGTTATCATTGTCAAAAAAAATTAACATATCATCATTACTATTCTTATTTGCAGTTCCCAGGAGAAAATATCTTTTCTCCGGGAAATAATAGCAAGCCTCTACATACTGCTTCTTTATAAAACTGATTAAATTATCACTAAATCCATTCGGAATAAAGTATAAAATAGTATCATCTATTCTCCCAGTCAAATGGGCATAATAGTATGTGGAATAATACTCATATAAGTCATCAGAAATTTTAAATCCCAACTGTTCACTCACTATTTCCTTAGAAAATCCACTCACAGGATACATTTCCCACTCTACTTCTCCATCAGAATTTTCTTTTGAGATTATGACTTCTTTTTTTAACTTGCTATCAAAAGTTACTGTTGGTCGAGTACCATATTCTTTTTTATACAAAACATTCAACTTTTTGTAATAGTTATCAAAAGACTGCCTCATACGTTTAATCATCGTAAATTCACTCTCTTATATTATTTGCGTGAATGCCAACTCACCACTGTTATTATCATAAATATAGAACTCATCATTTTTTAACCTGGAGATTTCTTCAGGTTTAATAATATTTTCTCTTTTTAGCGTAACATTTTTTGCATTTGTCGTTCCATATGAAAATCTTCCTACAATATTCATATTGTCCGTGTATGTATCACTTATTTCCTTCTTATCGTATGATCCCACAATATCCGAATACTTTTGACATGAATATGCTGATATATGTCTTGAAAGCATCATTTTAGACATTCTGCCTAAAACGGAGTAAAACAAATTATCTTCTCCAGAAAAATCCGCATATACATCTGTTCCAGACATACAAACAACCGATTGCATTCCTGATGTTTTCAAGTAATCTTCAACAAGCTTATTACCCTCAGGTTTAATACCATCCAGGCATAGATAAACTCGTTCTCCTTTATTCTTCAACATTTCTATCTCAGACATTATTATATTTAACAACAATTTATTAGCGTTACTACGCAAGTCAATTACAACTGCGCCTCTCTTTTTTGCAATCTCAGCAATACTTACTGCGTTATATAAATTATTTTTCTTGGCAAGAATAAATTCCGCCTCATTCTTCAATTCCGAGAAAAAATTTTCTATATTTCCACGTTCCAATTCTCCCTGTACTATTTGTGTTAATATACTTCTTGAAACGCTCTCTGTTATCAATCCTTTTGTCTCTGCTTCATTAACCTTATCTATTAACATAAGGTGTGGGCATGTTATATACATCCAAATATATGGCTGTATATTTTTTGATCTAATAAAACTTGAAATTCCATCTATATAATATTTTCCAGTTCCTTTTATATCATACTGGTCATTTTTTGAATTCATTATAATATGGCAAATTTCATTGTCATTAAGTCCTATAAATGGATCATAAAAAGGAAATTGTCCATTCAAAAAAGTCACATTTGAAGTTCCAAAACAATTCACCAAATAATTTTCCAAATTATAATTTCCCTCATGGAGAACAACCGGTATGTATCCTTGACCATATGCGCATTCAATTCCTTTTGCCAACGCACGTAACCTAATAAATTCATCTCCACCGGACAAGATTATATTTCCTATAGCCTCATTGTTATCAAAAAAATCTTCAATCTGACTTGGCTGATAGTATGTTATCCCTTGAGACTGTACATTTTCAGTCTGGATTCTTTTCAGTTGTTTTTTTTGTTTATGACGTTTTATCAACGCCCAAGTTAATCCTAATGGCGAATCGAATGCATCATTAATATCTCCCATACACTCACCTCATTATATTTTTTATTTATATTCATCAAACATGAATATAAATGGTTCTTTAAATGGCATACCTATAACTGCCTCACCTAGTCTAAGCTCTCTTAAATCCCAATCTTCCACGACATGTGCTCTTTTTTCTTCTTCGGTAATAATATTGGTTAATGTTTTTCTTTGCTCGATAATTACATTTTCACCATATAAATCAGAAGTAAACTTCCTAGTCTCCGCATCATTTGCTCTAAACGAAAACACAGACGAAAATCCAGCTAATATGTTTTTTCCTCTTTCCTCACCATATGCTTCTGTCATTTGGTTTACTGACTGTATTCCAGCCATTATTTTTAAACCTAGGCTTCGTCCAAAATTTACACCATCGTCAATATGCTGCAGATATGGCAACAGTTTAAATTCATCAAATATCATATATACATTACCATTCTGATTGCCTCGTCCCAACACCTCTTTCAAAGCTAAATCTATCAATAAACTATAAATAGGTGCCAATGTATCTCCTAACGATAAATCATATTCAATAAATAATACTTTTCCACCTTTTTTCCTGACAAAATCCCTTATTGAAAAGGATCCCTTATCAGCAAAAACTCCTGTTAATATTTTTCTTATGCTCCCCAGTAGTTCAGAGTAAACTCCTAATGCCTGTCCACTTGCATCTTTATCTATATAACTATTAACAGAAGACCATTTAGGGTGTTTAGAGATAAAACTTCTTACCATAGTAATCGTTGAAGCATCAAATGTCTTTTTAAGTACAGAATTGTAATAATTCTTTCTCTTATACTGAGGATTATTCCTTCCACGTTCCATCATGCAAAGTAAAATTACCGCAAATAAATCTCTAGCTGCATTAGGGAAAAATGGATTTTTACTTTTTTCGATTGCCTCTTTAAATATAGACCATGATATTTCATAAATATTATTTTCTATTTCCTGACTATCCCAGCCATCCGCTAAAATTTCTCTAAAAATATTCCATTTTTGAGATTTTGACCTATACTGAACAGAATTCCCCAATATTAAATCTTCCTGAGCACCAAATTTATTATAATAATCCCCCTTTGTATCAAATATTATCATTACATCATTTTGAGTCATCTTTCTTTTGAGTTGATCTAATATAAGATAAAATGCATTGGTCTTACCACTACCCGTACCACCCGATAACAATATATGCTTACTCATAATATCATTATCTATATTTAAATATTTTCTCGAATTATTACAATAACCTGGTAATGATATATAATTTAAACCACCACATACATTGTTTTCACCCAAAATTGAGCCAAACACCGGCTTTCTATTGACATTCATACTGACTTTCTCTCTCCTCATTTACAAGCTTTTCAGAATAAATAGTATTTAAAACAGAAATTATTTTTTTTAAATTTTCTATTTCATCAATTTCTAACTTTTTTTCATTTTGGCTTATTTCTCTTTTATTTTTTCTTATTTTGTTATATGAAATGTCATTATCCTCCAAATATGCCATAACATTTGTTAACAAATACAACTCTCTTTCATTAGAAATGATTCTATCCTTTCTATGCTTAGCTAAATATTCATTAATGTCATCATACTGAAACACGGTTAATCTATTTGAATATCTTTTTATAAATCTCTCCAACAAATACCATTCGTCATCATTAAATTCATATATTATCATTATCTTATCCTAACATATATTATGTTTTGCGTTGGATTTACATTAACAGATACTTCTCCATCCATTCTTTTTACATTTATAGCCGCCAATGTACACTCCAGCACAATTTTCTGAATTAAATTTGTATCCAAATTCTGTGGCAATTTAAGGACAAAATCATAACAGTTTTCTTTTATTCTTTCATATATCTTTTGACCTAACTCAGCTCTTGACGACACAACATATTTGTCCTGATTATATATATATAATTTATTATTATTTGCATTAGGAATTATACTTCTGTTCCAATAGTGATCCACCGAAATCAAAGTATCATCAATTAAAAAATAATCGTATCTTATATAATCGTTCATTGACAAGGTAGCATCATATGTAACATCAACATGATAAAAATCATTATCAATCTTAACTAAATTCCATGCATGCTCTTCTGAATCGGAAAGTGTATGTACAAACCCTTTTCCATATATTAAGTAATTTTCAATTCCCAGCTCATCCAAAATTAATTTGTAAAGTTTTGAAAAACCATCACAAACACATTTTCTCTTCAATAGAGGGCCAATAATTGTATGCACCTCATAATTGTTCTGCTTTTCATATTTAATGTTACGAATCAAAATATCGTGTAAATGTTTTGCTATACCATTTACACCTTTATCCTCTTTTAATCTTGATAAAATAATGCCTACTTCCTGTTGACATCTTTCTCGTAATTCCTCAGTCTGTTTTCTTGTGTATTTATATTTAGGAAATATATTGATTTTTTGTCCAATTTTCTCCCACCTCCATTCATCAACGAAAAACAACCATGGAGTATCTACTAATATGCTACATATAATATCATCAATATTACAATTTTCTATATAGGTTCCATTCAGCTTTATTATTTCTCTATGCTTATTTAAATCATTAATAATTTTACCTTTTATCAGCCCTATTGTGAATTGATTATCATTCATATATAATAACACCATTACCGCTTATATATCCTTGTTCCACTCTCCATCTTGCTGGTTTTTTGGGGGCGAAATTAATATCCAAGTACCCTGTAGTTTCAATCTTTTCCCCCCCTGTTTTCAAAACAACATTAAAGTCAATCAATGCAGTTCTTGAAAACCAATCCCATGTAATGTACTTATCTGTAATAGTAACACTCTCTACATTATCTTTCGTACAAATCAAATATTCGTTTGTATCCTTCGAAATCTGACTATACTCACCAACAATTAAATTTTTTACTAATTCTGCATCAACAGAATTTTCTATCAAACTAACTTTTATTTTGTGATTAATAAATACGCATACCACAAATAAAACAACAATTATAATCGAGATATTTTTTTTCACTTTACCACGCTCCTAATCACATACCATTTCCAAATAATAATCAATCTTACCCGAATCACTATAAACTACAATCGAATATGTTTTTCCTGCTGTTAATGTGACTGTATGAATATTATCATATGTCTCATCATCATTTGACTTAAATGATTTTGACTGTTCATCCTTATTGGATATTTTTACTCGAACCCCATCACTATTACTTGTTACGACTTTGAATTTTATTTTATGTTCTCTATTTCCATATGATGATGGATAATCTCTTTTCAACGTAACAGTATACTCATCCTTGTCAGTGGCATTATCTAAAGACCCTGTAAAATTAATCTTAGTGTATGGATTCCACGCTTGAACCATATCTGATATTCCATACCCTGGTTCTGGTTGTGTCTTTTTTCTCCATCTGGCACTGTCTGCAAAATAAAACAATACCACCGAAGCCACACATATAATGAGCACAACTACCTCTGCTCTCAATGTATTTTTTTTATTTTTCACTTGCTGGACAGCGTTGGTGCTTACCGTGCGATTTGTCAATGCTGCGGCTTGTCCCGGTGCAGGTGCAATTCCTGGTATACTTTGTTGCTGAGACACAGCCGCTTGTATATTATTATTAAACTTTTTATCAATCTCACACCACGGACATGTATGTAATCCTTTCATATATTGATGAGTTGGATTAACCTTACACTGTTGCAAATTATTTATAAAATGTTCCAATGCATTATGCCATTCTCTCGCAGTTGGGCGCTGCTTAGGATTAATTCTCCCATCTATAAAAGCTCGATCAAATAACTTTACTATTTCAGTTGGAAGAGTATTCCTATCCGCTACAGCTTTTGACATATGCACATACCCAGGCTTGAAACAATACATATCCTTTTCAACTGCTATACTTCCCACTCCTGGTGCTCTGGTTGAAATGGACTCATTACTATTTGCCACTATACCTCCAAATGGTGTAAATCCGTTCATCATCAGTCTGAAAATATGTATTGCTAATGCAAAATTATCTGTTTCCTTCGTAAATGTTTCTAATGGAGCATCTTCATATGTATATGATTTTCCTGTCTGTGGATTAATCCCTTTACATTTCAACAATAATTCTGGTGCTACATACCCATCTAAACACACCTTACACCTATATGTTCTTCCAGTTTTCCTATCCTTGATATGATATGAATCAGTATCCCAAAACGCAACATGCCCTGTATTCATATCAACTCCTATATTACACGGATTAAAATCTCCAAAAACAAACCCAGCAGTATGTACCGCATCTATGACTGCACAAATATTTTGTGCAATAATAAGTTTTTGCTCAAACGTCAATCCTTTGTATTCTTTAGGCGGATATTTGTAAACGGGTTGCAGTTCTCCCGAAACATCTATTTTAGGCATAATAAAACCAACAAAGTCTTTTACATTTGAGTATATAATATCCAGTGGCCAAGCTATCTGAAATAATACCGATTGATCCGGCGGATTCGCCACCATTACCTTCAGCTTTTCTTCTAGTTCTTTGGAACGTAATCCCTGATGGTAAACTTTTGCACATTTATCTGAGACCTTAACAATCTCATATATTTCACCCTCTCCACCACTACTGAATGGAGTAGAACCAAGCTCATATGTTTTTCCAGACAAACCAGTATATCTCATAATTATCCCCTCATCCTACAAACCATTTTACTATTCCCAATACTACATAAACGACTAAACATCCAATCAACGAAAACAGAAGACCCAAAAAGTTCCCACATATTCCAACAATTGTGGCCACTAGATATTTTAGGATATATCCATCTCTTTTTTCTAATTCATTGATGAAATAGTACAATCCTGTAGGAACACTCATAGCTAACATTACTATCAAATATACCCAATCTGCACCTGTTGATATTCTAAGGTCTAATTTATATAAAACACTAAAGTTTAAGACACCAAATACCACTATCCATACACCATAAACCAAACCACGTATATATTTAGTTTTAGAAACATTTGCAAGCATATTATGTGTCTTATTTTTTTGTTTCTTTATAATATTATGCTGTATCTTACTTCCGGTACCTTGTTGTTTAAATGTTTTCTGTTTAAGCGGCTCCATTGTTGCTGGGGTAGAACCAGTCGTTATAGCAACATTCTTATTGAATGTCTTTTGTTGAAGCGGTTTATTGTTATTTGATTCCATTATTCGCACCATTCAAATCATATGCATGTTCATTAAATCTATTTTTATATTTTTGTATAAGTTTTCCCCAATCCGGCTCCTTATAATAATCTTCAGCCTGCATATGAATATCCAAATCTGTATTGATTGCCACTACTAAAGTTTTGTCATCATCTACAACATTTTCTGGTAGTTTTTCCATATATATCTCTCGTCTTTTCTTAATTTCATCTTTGCTTATCTCTTGCTGTACAAAAATATATGGATCCAAAAAGAACTTTGCCAACGATGTATAAATATTTACTGGTTCTTCTTTAATGTATATAGGAAAAAACAGCTCATACATACCATCTGTAGCTAACAATACACTTACTACATCTTTCTCGAATTTACCAAAGTTCCAATATTTTTCTCCAAAACACAATGGAAAAACTCTTCCTTCATCATCACGCTGCTGCTTTGTTATATTATAAAATTTTCCATCCTGCCCCAATACTATTATTCCACTATCTCCAGAATGTCCAAAGAACAGATTATTTTCTTTCAATATCGCAAGAGAAAGAGTTGTATCATACTGATTCACATCCCTTTGATCCTGCGCAGCTCTTCTTTGTATGGCCTTAAGTGATTCCATGAAAGCTTTTTTTATTGTACTAATAATATCTGCACCATTTATATTCTCGCTTACCTCCTCACTACATACTTCTACAGCTATATCAACTGCAATCCGTGAGGCAATATCCGAATACAATTCACTCCCCAAGCCATCCGCAACAGCCGCGATACATAGCTTGTCATTTATCACCCGTATAGCATGTGCATCCTGACATACAATATTGTGCTTTATATGTGCAATTCCAGTTTGAGTAAATCCATATGTATAAATCACCCTACTACTCTCCTTACTACATCCAATCATCAGTATTCTTGTCAACATCGTCAGGAAGAGGAACACCCTTTGGTTTCTCACCTGGTG
>OLOX01003659.1_pt1 | contig 11315 bp, 10 predicted proteins | sample 1672091 | NCBI WGS metagenome assembly OLOX01 (sample SAMEA3136644, study PRJEB25190) | human gut metagenome | reverse complement strand
GCTGCCGGAGCGGTGCTTAAGCCGCAAGGCGGGAATTGTGCGGTATTGCCCTAACTCTGTTCTCCCAATTCCAGCCGTTTGAACCCTTCGCCTTCCACCTCGTTCGCCTGCAGCATCACGATAAAACTGCCGGGGTCAATGCGCTTGGTTTCGCGGTTGATGATATACAGCTGCTTGGAGCTGCAGGCACACAGCACCACATCGCGCCCATCCTGGGAATAGCCGCCGTAACCTTTCAATATCGTGGAACCGCGGTCCACTTTTTCGCCGATCATCCTGCACACGGCGGGGCCGTCGCTCGTCACAATCAAAGCCATCATACAGGCGTTGAAACCGAACATCATCCGGTTGATGATGTAAGAGCTTAAAAAATTGAAGATCAGGCCGTAAATGATGGAATCCACATCATGGAACACCAGCCCGTTTGCAAGGATGACCGCCAGCGCTGCCGCAAAGGTCAGGTTGCCGAACGGCATGTGCGGGTGGCGGGATTTGATGGCCATGGTGATAAAATCCAGGCCGCCGGTGCTGGAGTTCTGCATATAAATCAGCGCATCCCCCACGCCGCTGATCACACCGCCGCAGATGGTGGCCAGCATGCGGTCCCCCTGGTACACCGGCAGCGCAGCCAGCACATAGTCCGTAAAAATGGCAAACAGCACCATGCACCGCACGCTGCGGAAAAAGAAATCCTTGCCCAGGTACTTGAAGCAGATCAGCACAATGGGGATGTTCATAATAATGTTGGTCACACCAATGGGCAGACCAAACAGGCGGAACAAAATGGCACCGATACCGGCCACACCGGTTACCGGCACCCCGGCCGCCACAGCAAAGCTGTACAGGCCAAGGGCCGAAACAAAACAGCCGATGACCTCCAGCGCCAGATTTTTCCAGCGGGAATCCGTCATATCCTATCTCCTGCTTCCGCAGCTTGTGCGGGTATATTTGTGGGGGCAGCGGGCATTATTTGCCGCCCTTCTTGCGGTGGTAAGCAGACTTTTCGTCCTTCTGCTTTTGGGTCTGTGCCTGGGTGTTCTGCAGCTGGCGGCTGATCAGCACGGCTGCCACAATGCCGGCGCACACCACGGCAATGCCCACCGCCACATACAGCGGCAGTTTGCTGCTGGTTTGGGCGGCCTGTTCCTGGCGCTGCACCTGCTCCGGGTCCGGGGTCGGCTTTTCGGTCGGCTCCGGCGTGGCGGTGGGTTCCAGGGTGGGCATGGGGGTTGCTTCCGCCTGGGCGGCGGTGGGGTCTTTCAGGGTAGCCTTCGTGGTCGGGTGCGGCATGGCTGCAGCCGGGCGCTGAGTTGCCGTTGCCGCCGCGGGGGCCGATGTGGCGGCAGCAGCGGGGGGCTCGTCACTGGTATTGTTTTCTTCCTCCTGCTGCGGGGCCGCGGTAATGGCCGGGGTGGCTGTAGGCATCACCACAATATCCGGCGCGGGGTACACCTGCGGGGTACCGGTGGGCGGCAGCGTTGCCGCACTTTCCGGTGTGGAGGAACCGCCCGGCGTGGGGGCCGGGGTCGGGGTTGCCGTTTCCGGGGTGGCCGTGGGGGCAGTTTCCGGGGTGGAGGTTTCCGGTGTAGCGCTTTCGCCTGTTGCGGTTTCCGCCGTTGCCGCCTGGCTCAAAGGTTCCTCCCCGCTGAAAAACCGCAGAATATCCCCCAGCACCGGGATGTCCAGCAGCGTTTCCACAAAGCTGGTCCGTGGGGTTTGACGGGTGCTTTCCGCATAGGCGGGCGCTGCTGTTGCCACACACAGGCAAAGCGCCGCACACAATGCCAGCATACGCATGTTTGTTTGCTTCATGTAAGTGTTCCCCTTTTTTACATCTTTGGCTGTTCTGTAAAATCAAAAAAGCCGGGGCGTGCCGGTTTTGAACCCGCACTGCTCCGGCTTTGGTGCCCGATGATTACTTTACGGTCTTTTTGATTTTGGATGCGCTGTAGGTCTTCATCACGCTGGCGGAAAGGTTATTTTCCATCTCGGCGCCCTCTGCATAGAACTCGTCCTGCAAAGCATCGCTCTTCATAGCGTCCAGCAGATTATAGCGGCTCACAAAATCATCCACCGTGCCCTGCTCCATGGGGTCCAGGCTGCGCACGATCATGTAGCTCATGCCAAGGTCGGCCACCGTCCAGTTGCCGGTACCGGCTGCTTTTACCGCATCGGTAATGCTGTTGCCGCCGTCATTGGTGTTGTAGCTGGACAGGTCCGAAGGCGTAAACAGACCGCTGCCGGTGTAATACAGTGCCTGGGTTGCTTCCACGCTACTGCCCAGTGCGGTAAAGGCCTGCGGCACATAGGTCATTGCAGCACTGTACAGGGCAGATTCGTTGGTAGCCGCGGCCAAGTCATCACGGCACTGGTTGGCCAGGGCTTCAATCTCGGCTTTCTGGTCGTCGCTGGCAAAGGTATAAGTGCTCTGGTCAAATAGCGGCAGCTGGACCAGCTCCAGGTAGTAGCAATCGTTGTTGATGTAATCGGCATATTCCTGCTCGGTGACCGGGCTGCTGCCGGCTTCGCCGTAGATCAGCTCCAGGCAGGCATCTGCCTTTTTGCTGTTCAGCTGGTACTTTTCCAAGGTTGCCTTGGAAATGCCGTTTGCTGCGTACAGATCGCTGTTATTCTCCCACTGGGTATCGGCGGTCTTGGCGGCTTCGGCGGTAGCGGCTTCGTCCAGTGTGCCGCCCAGCTCGTCAAACTTCTTTTCCACAGCTGCGTAATACTGCAGGCTGCGCAGGGTCAGGCGAGCAACGTAATCTGCGCCGTCGGTGGTAACTTCCTCGCCGTTAATGGTGCCGGTGCACTCAGCTTTCAGCACGGCTTTCACATTGCTGGCGGTTTCGCCGGTGGCAAGCTTTGCTGCGCCGGAAGCGGTGTTGTAGGCGTTATACTGGGCCAGCAGGTAGATGCCGGCCGGGATATCAACGCCGCCAATGCTGCCCACGCTGGCCGGGGTGGACATGGCACAGCCCGTTACGCCCAGCAGCAGCATGACTGCCAGAGCCAGACTGATGAATTTTTGTTTCATGTTGTGGGGTCTCCTTACTATACTTTCAATTTGCCGCGCGGGCACCACCCGCAAATGGCAATGTAAAAACATTATACCGCGTTTGACCGCCCATTGCAAGCACGGTGTGGGGGCAAAATCGCCCGCCAAGCAACAAAAAACAGGGCAGCCGGCCCAAAATGGCCAACCGCCCTGTTCTGTTTTTCCTTATTCCTGCCTCCGGGGCTGAAAGCCAGCCCGCCGGGCAGCTGAATTTACTGGCGCAGTGCCTGGATCACACAGTCCAGGTCATGTTCGTCCTCACAGACGATCTTGACCGGATGGCTGTAGTCCAGACTCATCATACCGAGAATGCTCTTTGCATCAGCAATGCTGCCCTTCATGTCATGCACGCCGACCTCATTGTAACACTTGGCAGCGGCAGACACGATTCCCTGTACTTCTGCGAAGTTGGAAACCTTGACTTGTCTTACCATAATAATGACCTCCATAAATAAAACCCGGCACAGGCCATCATGCCTGCGCGGTAAGGGGTGAACCCACATTTCCTTTCCCTTACAGCTGCATTATAGCATAATTTTATCCGGCGTACCTATGTTAGATTCATTGTTGCCATTTTTTCATCGGGATGCACAAAAGACAGATTTGTTCATGTTCCGCTTTGTACAGGCTGCCAAAGTTTTTTCGCTTTATTCACGAATTTTCTTTATTTTTTGACTTTTCTGGCTTCAGTTTTTGTCTTTTCAGCTCTGTATTTTAACGGTTTTTGTTCCTGTTTTGGCAGGTTGCACATTCAAACTGTCCATTTGGCTTTTCCTTCCGGCAACATAATTCCATGCTCTGCCGAAAAGTGCTGATTTTTGCGGTTTTCGGCCAGGTTTTCAGCTCTGGGGCACGCCTTTCATGGTCAGGGCAATGCGCTTTTTGGCTGTATCCACGCTCAGTACCTTGACCTGCACCACATCGCCCACTTTCAGCGCATCTCTCGGGTTCTTGATAAACTTATCACTGATCTGGGAAACATGCACCAGTCCATCCTGATGCACGCCGATATCTACAAATGCGCCAAAGTCAATCACATTGCGCACGGTACCTTTCAGCTCCATGCCGGGCTTCAGGTCCTCCAGCCCCATCACATCGCTGCGTAGCAGGGGTTTGGGCAGGCTGTCGCGCACATCGCGCCCCGGCTTGCACAGCTCGGACACAATATCCATCAGGGTGGGTTCGCCCACGCCAAGTGCTTCGCACAGGGCTTTGGTGCCGCGGCTCTTCACCCGTACCGGCAGGCTCTGCATCGCGTCCGTGCCGATCTCTTTGGCATCACAGCCGCAGGCTTCCAGCAGGCCCTTGGCGGCGGGGTAGCTTTCGGGGTGGACGGCGGTTGCATCCAGCGGGTTTTTGGCACCCGGCAGGCGCAAAAAGCCTGCGCACTGTTCAAATGCCTTGGGGCCAAGGCCCTTGACCTTTTTCAGCTGCGCACGGGAGGTAAACGCGCCCTCCTCCTCACGCCAAGCCACAATATTTTTAGCGGTAGCGTTGGTAATGCCGGCCACACGGGCCAGCAGCGGGGCGGACGCCGTGTTCAGATCCACGCCAACGCTGTTCACGCAGTCTTCCACCACACCGTCCAGCGTTTCGTTCAGGCGCTTCTGGGGCATATCATGCTGGTACTGGCCCACGCCCACGGCCTTGGGGTCAATTTTAACCAGTTCGGCCAGCGGGTCCTGCAAGCGGCGCGCAATGGAAACCGCGCTGCGCAGGTTGACATCATACTGCGGGAACTCTTCCGCCGCCAGCTTGGACGCCGAATACACCGAAGCACCGGCTTCACTGACGACCATATATTGCAGGTGCAGCCCCTTTTCCTCGGCCAGTTCACGGATTACGGCGGCGGCAAACTCCTCGGTTTCATGCCCGGCGGTGCCGTTGCCGATGGCCATGACCTCCACCTCGTTTTTCAGCACCATGCTCTTGATGGTTTTCTTGGCCTGATCCACCCGCTTGAATTCCGGCACCGGGTATACCACGTTGGTATCCAGCACCTTGCCGGTGGGGTCCACCACGGCAACCTTGCAGCCCATGCGGTAGCCGGGGTCCAGGCCCATCACGGTTTTGCCGCGGATGGGCGGCTGCAGCAGCAGCTGGCGCAGATTCTCGCCAAACACAGTGATGGCACCCTCGGCGGCCTTGGCGGTCAGTTCGGCGCGCAGTTCGTTTTCCAGGCTGGGGTGGATCAGGCGGCTGTAGGCATCCAGTGCCGCGGCTTCCACAATGGCAGCGCTGGCGCCGCCGGTCTTTTTGCGGGCAAACATCCAGGCCACAATGCCCCCGGCGCGCTCGGCTTCCACGGCAATGCTCACCTTCAAAAAGCCTTCCCGCTCGCCGCGGTCCAGGGCCAGAATACGGTGGCCAGGGATTTTGGCGACAGGCTCGGTATAATCATAATACTGGGTGTATACGCTGTCTTCGTCCTTAGCTTTTACGCTTTTGACCATGCCGAACGCATGGTAGTAGCGGCGCAGCTCGGCGCGGCAGTGAGCATCATCGCTGATGGTTTCGGCAATGATATCTTGTGCCCCGGCCAGAGCGGCTGCTGCATCGGGGACTTCCTCGTTCAGGTAGTCGTTGGCGGCTGTCTGCGGGTCAAAGTTAGCATCCTGCTTCAAGGTAGCATCGGCCAGCGGCTGCAGGCCGCGAGCGCGGGCGATGCTGGCGCGGGTCTTGCGCTTGGGCTTATACGGACGATAGATATCCTCCACCTCGGCCAGTGTTTTGGCACCAGCCAAAGCGGTCTGCAGTTCCGGCGTCATGGCGTTCTGCGCTTCAATGGAGCCGGTCACTTCTTCTTTACGCTTATCCAATCCGCGCAGGTATTCCAGGCGGTCGCCCAAGTTGCGCAGCACCTGGTCATCCATAGAGCCGGTAGCTTCTTTGCGGTAGCGGGCAATAAATGGGATGGTGTTCCCGGCATCGATCAGGTCAATGGCACCCTGTACGTTTTTCAGGCTCAGGTTCAGTTCCTGCGCCAGCTGTTCGGCATGATTCGGCATCTTTGTTCTCACTTTCTGTTTTACAAGGGATTTTCCACGCGGGATTTTCCAGCTTTTTTTGAAAAAAAGGCTTCGGCGAAAAAACTTTAATATATAAATTATAGTAGATAGTTAAAAATCAGCTGTAGGGCGGGGTGTTGTGCCATGATTCCACATATCGGGCTGTATCCGGGTATCTCACCCCATCATATGCCACACACCCGCGTGCGCACAATGTGCGCCCCTACGGTCTCTATCGGGATAAAACGCAATTTTCCGCCCCCGACTACATCCTAAGGTAATACCGCATAATTCTAAGTGCCGATACGGCGAGCGAGGTGCGGCAGATGCTAAGCCAAAAGCGCAGATAATACTTTGTGTATTATCGAGCATTTTGGCAACGCAGATGCCGTGCCGCAGCCGCCGGAGCGGTGCTTAAGCCGTAAGGCGGGAATTATGCGGTGTTGCCCTAAATTTGACCGTGCACACTCCCAACGGTTTGGCGGGGCATCATTTACCCCACACTGCTCTCTTCCCGGCGCTTTTTCCGGTGCAATACTGCCACCCACACGGCATACACCACAATAGCGCCGGCGCTGACGGCAACGCTCTGCCGCAGACCGGCCGTGTGGTAGGTGAACACGATCTCGCTGTGGCCCGCCGGGGCGGCAACCGCCATCAGGCCGTTGTCCACTTTCTCCACCTCCGCCGGCACACCGTTCACGGTTGCGGTAAAACCATCGTCATAGGGCACGCTGAACAGTACCAGATTTTCGGCTTCCAGATCCGCCTGCGCGGTAAAGCCGGTGCGCGTTGCGGTAAAGCTTGTCACAGCGCTTTCCCGCCGGGCCGTACAGTCCTGCACATAATCCTCATAGCTGATGTTATTTTTCTCATCATCCGTCAGGTTCTGCATCATCTGGCCGTACCGTTCCACCTGTTCATCGGTCAGCAGCAGGGCTTTCATCAGTACATTGCCCGCGTGGGTATCGCTCACCGTTTCAAAGTTCTCTTCCGTAATATAGGAATCATAGGTAAAGCCCATCGGCACCCAGTTCTCGTTCTCGTAAATCAGGTAGCTTGTGGTGCTTGAAACAAGGTTCCAGCCTTCCAGCTTTTCTTTTTCCCAATCCTCAACTTTTTCTTTCGGCACAAGGGTATACCGCACGCTCAGCAGACCGCGCAGGGCATACAGGCTGGCTTCCGGCTTGGAGTTCACATCCCGCTTAACGCCCACCGCAGGGTAAAATTCCAGAATGCTGGGTGCTACCGTGGAGTTAAAGAACTGGATGCAGCTTTTGTCCAGCCACAGACCAAGGTTGTTATAACTGTCGTAAGCGTCCAGCCGGTAAAAGACATCGTCCGGCAGAACGGCGTTCAGCTCCGGGGCTTCGCGCCAGGTCTGCTGCACATAGTCCGCATCGTGGTACCACTGGCCGTATTTGGTGATGGAAAGGTGTACCTGCCCATACACAAAGCTGAACCCCAGCACCACGGCCAGCACCGCCGCCGGGAACCGTGCCGCCAGCTGCCTGCGGTAATGCAGCAGCAGCCAGAACAGCCCCACGCCCAACATGCTGACCAGCAAAATGCCCCAGTAGCGCAGCGGTTCCTCCACCACGCCAATGGTGGTGGTGCCGTCTTTTTCATTGGGCACCAGCGCAAAGGCAATGCTGCTCAAGGTACACAGCGCCACAAGGCCCAGCGCGCGGCGGTACTCGGTTTCGCACAGGTTGGCTTTTTGCAGCGTCATAGCCGTGGCGGCGCAGAGCACCAAAACCGGCATATAATACCAGCGCGCATAATAGCTGGAATTGAGGGCATAGAACATGCTGTTCAGCACCGGCACAAAGGCGCAGATAAGGCACACTTTCATGATGCGCGCAAAGGGGTGGCGCCGCCGCACGCGGCAGAACACCAGCCCGCCCGCAATGCCCACCACCGGCAGGTAGACGGTCATGCTGGTGTGCTTTAAGATGCCCTCCTGGAACAGGTCTTTCAGGTAGGGGGCATCCGGCATCAAAAAAGCGCTGTAAAAAATGGCAAGGTACTGCTGGGCGCTGCCGTATACAAGGTAGCCGTACCCATTGAATGGATCGATTGTGCGCGGGTTCTGCACCAGCGAAAGTGCCGCCGGAACCAGCAGCGCACAGCCCATGCAGCAGCCCAGCACCGTCTGGAACGCCAGCGCCCCAAACAGGCGCAGGTTCAGCTTGTACCGGCCGCCCGCCACCATGCAGACAAAATAAATAATCAAAAACACGGCCTGCCCGGCAAAAAAGAAATAGTTGTTGAGCAGGTTGACCGCAACCCAAAACGGGAATGCACCGCGCCTGCGGTCCAGCACGGCGTCATCCAGCGCTTTGAGCATGTAGGGGAACAGCGCCACAACGTCCAAAAAGTGGTTAAAGAACACGTTGTACACCGTAAAGCCGGAGAACGCATACAGACACGCGCCCACCATGCTCCAGCGCTCGTCTTTTACCCAGCGGCGCATCCACAGGTAAGCCCCGCCGCCCGCCACAGCAAATTTAAGGCAGAGCATTGGCACCATGGCCCAGGGCGTCCACCGATAGGGCAGCAGCAGGGTGAGCCAGAAAAACGGGCTGCCGCACAGATAAAAGCTGTAGGAGTTCACAAACCCGCTGCCCAGGTCCGTTGCCCAGCTGAAACTGCCCCCCTGCTTAACAAAATTGTTGGCATAGGAATAAAAGGAAATCTGCTGGTCGTTAAAGTCCCCGGCGTAGTGGAAAAAGTCGCCGTTCAGGCCATCAATGATGCAGTGGGGCAAAAACAGCGCCGCCGCCACCGCAAAGCAAAGCCAGAACACCTGCCAATACCGTGACCGCCCGCCTGTTTTGCGCTCCAAAAGCTTGCCGCCAATCTTCAATGCAATTCCCTCCTTTGAAGGGATGTGATATACTTTATAATTAGAAATGAGAAATGAGCAATTATCTGCCATTCTTTGGCTCCTCGTATTTTAGGGCAATACCGCACAGAAAAGTAGGCGCGATACTGCATGTTGTAGTTGGTGCATCCAGCCCATGTGGCTTGGCTGCTCTTGTTTGCCGTCTTGATATACTGCATCAGGATGGCAAAAGAGTTACGCGCCGCGCCCGCGCCCCAGTAACCTGCGCCCTTCTTTTGATAGTTCGCGATCATATTGTTATGGCTCTGCCATAGCTCGATCATCAGGTTCGGCTGGCTCCGCAGCAGCTTGTCGCTCGCAATGCCAGATAGATAAGCGCTTCCGATGCACCACGGCAGTACCGTTCCGTCCGCCTTCACACACTCGCACCAAGGGGTATAGCCTTCGTGCTGGGTATCGGACACGTAGTATTCGATGCTGTCTGCGTTGTCAACTACCTTCACGTAGAAGCTCATCTGCATCGCGCCAACATCAACCGCGCCAGTTGTCTTGTAATCGCTCATGCCCTCGATGGCAATCGGCTTTGCGGTTCCGTCGTCGTCGCGGATGTAGTTCACATGCACCCAGTCGAACATGGGAACCTTGTCGATAAAGTCATCCTGTCCTGCGGTTGCCTCTGTGGATGGGGCATAGGTCATCTCCGCCGCATCCGCCAGCCGCACGCCGGCAGTTGTCGGGTTGCTGGCAAATTTATAAATCTTCACACCGTAAATCTTTCCGGTGCGGCGCATGGCGTAGTAAGCCTCAATCGCCTTTTCCAGTGTGGTGGACGGGTAGGCGTTCACAAACGCGGTGAAGTCTGTCTCGTCCAGCTTCTTCTCGATCTCGGTATTTTGTGCCTTAATGGCGTTGTTCACTTCTGTGCGCAGCTCTGCAACGGGAGTAGCGCCGTCTGTCAGCTGCATCCAATAAGTCGTATCCGTTGGAAGCGTGCCAGCCGGAACGTCCTGCTTCGCGCCGTAGCTGTTCAGATTATATTTCACGCAGTCGAGTTTCTTGTAGCTCGCCTTTGCGTCGTAGTCACCCTTGAGCACAAAGCCCACTCTGCCAAGGTTTACTTTGGACATTGGCTTTTCCTCCTTTTATACTTGGTTGTCAACGACCAGCTCGCCGTTCTCGTTGCTCAGCGTCAGTGTGTTGGACGAGGCGATCATTTCGGCGCTGTCGTTCACATATAGGTTCAGGTCTATTTCTCGTTCGCATGTTCCGGCGGAGCCGCTGCTGGGGGGTCCCACATTTCCGTAAATCATCGGCATATTGCGTTCACCCCTCAGCTCGCCAAGCCGTCAAAGGAAATCTTTCCGGCAGCCAGCGCGGTAAAGCTGTACACCCGCATGTACTGCACGCCCTTCTGTTCCTTTGCCGGAATCAGCATGGGGTATTTCTCGTTATCGTTCAGCTGAATCCTCATCGCCGTGTCTCCGCATTTGAAAACCAGCGTGTTCAGCGAAACAAAGCTCGTCCCCAGATAGCTTTCAAACCGCACAACGTCGCCTGCCTTCAAAGAAATAAAGCCGTTCGCGTCGGCGGCATAGGGTTTTCCCGTTTCGTTCACCGCATGAAAAGAACTCACATAAAAGGAGCTTTCGTAAACGTGTGTCATGTCGTCCCCTCCTTGCTTAAAGTATCCGGCATTTCAAGATAGAGGTCTCCGTTGACGACCTCCATGTTTATCTCCAGCAGCTTCTCTGCAACCGCCTTGCCGTCTGCGATGACCTGCTGCGCGTCCTGCGTGTTTTCCAACAGTTCGCTAACGCTCGTCTTCGCCGCGTTCAGCTCGCTCATCAGCTTGTCGAAGCTCTGGATCTCTGCCGGGGTATAAGTTACGTTGGATGGTTTGGCTCTTGCGATCACCGGCGTTACAAACTCGCACAGGGTATAGCCGGTGTCGTCGCCATTTTCAATATAAATGTAGGTATGGATCGGGGCGGTTTGCATCAGCAGGGTGTCCGGGATGCGGCATATCAGCCGCCCGCTGCTGTCTGCGGTGGACTTTGCCGTCAGCGCGTTCTCCATACCATCTATCGCAAAGTGAAAGTTCGGCGGGCTCAACGCTGTCGTCCCGTCCACTCTCAGCTTGATTCCACGGTCATATTGATACGCGCCTGCGGTTACGCTCACCGCGTTCCCGGCAACCGCCTCAATATAGTTGGTTTTGTTCATGTTCATCATCTCGCTTTGGGTGATGTAAAATTTACAACTGTAATGTAGATTTTGGAAAAGAATTGAGGTATAATTAAAACACTTACTAACTAAGAAGAAAGGAACCATCATGAAAATGAAGAATCTTGCCGTGGAGAAAGCCATTGCCGGCGACAATGCCGCTTTGATGGCTGTGCGC
>OLOX01003655.1_pt1 | contig 11339 bp, 9 predicted proteins | sample 1672091 | NCBI WGS metagenome assembly OLOX01 (sample SAMEA3136644, study PRJEB25190) | human gut metagenome | reverse complement strand
TGGAACAGGTTCCGAATGCGTTCAGAGCTGCAGGAAGCATTGCTTTGAAGAATTTTACAGGGCTTTCTTTGCCGATGAATTTCACGGAGCCACCGTAAACGATCAGGGCAAATCCGAAGAATGCCGCATACAGGATGATCAGCTGAGTTGCCAGTGAAATAATGGTATCTGTACCGTTGGCCTCTACAACCGGAACGATGGTACAGAATACACCGATCGGGGTGAAGTACATAACTGTGCTGATTACTTTCAGACAGACTTCATTGCAGGAATCAATCACGTTCAGAAGAGCTTTGCCTTTTTCACCGATTGCGATGAGTGTGAATCCTACGATTACTGCGAATACAAGTACCTGAAGCATGTTTCCGTTTGCAAAAGCTGCAACCGGGTTTGACGGGATCAGGTTCTTGATAGTATCCAGGATGCTGGTCATCTCAGTTGCCTGGATGTCAGAAGTTGCCATTTCAAATTTGACACCTTCGCCAAGGTGGATCAGTCTTGGAATGATCAGTCCTGCAAGGCTGGCAAGAGCAGTTGTGCACAGGAAGAAGATCATGGCACCGGCTGTAATTTTACCGGTTGTACGGGCATTACCGATGCTGGAGATACCCATGATGATTGAACAGAAGACCAGTGGAAAGATCATCATATTCAGAGCATTCATGTAAATGCTTCCGATCAGACTTGTAACAGTGAGAACCGGTTCAAATCTGCCTGCCAGAAACAGTCCGGTGAAAATACCAAGGACCAGACCGATAAAGATTGCTGTGGTAATATGCTTCTTATACCACGAATAGAAATTTTTCATTTGTTCCCTCCTTCATTTTCCTGATAAACTTGTCGATACACCAGATTCAGGAAAAAATAGCATGAGACTACTTTACCACAATAACGTGTGAATTACAATGAGAGGTATTGAATATCGCAGATTTTTTATGATATGATGAATATTAATGTAAGTATTTCTTGAAATTGGATGAGCTGTAGGGAACATTAAAAATATTAATATAATGAACATCTTATCCATATACGGAACAGTTTATTGATCGACAGATATCGGGTATTATGCATTGTGTTGCTAAATGTTGATTTATAAAAATGAAAGAACAGGAAATCAGAAAGGAAAATTCAGATGAAACCAACTATTTTATTAATAAATTTTAAAGACCAACAGAAACTACGCAAATTAAAAATGGCATTATTGCCATTCAAGATCCGTTTAAAAACAGTAGAATCGCAGGATTACTGTCAGCCAGTCGGCTATCTGGCGGGAGTAAAGGAAATTTCTAAGGCAGAAATCCCGTCAGCGTTGATCCCTCAGGAACAGTTGGAAAAAGAGATGCTGGTCATTGCAGGAATCACAGGCAATTTATTTGACCAGGTACTTTTTACCTTAAGAAAAGCAGGAACGCCCGTGGATTACAAAGCAGTTCTCACAGAACATAATCAGAGTTGGAGCTGTATCCAGCTTTACAAAGAACTGGAGAAAGAACATCAGCTGTATCATCCGGAGGCTGGAAAATAGTATTTATATCAAAGAGAACTACTTTGTGAAAAAGAGCAGATTCTCCAGAGAGAGGTCGTTTTGAGTGTGGATCAAATAGATAGTTGTAATTGATGCTGGAAATTTGATTGATTAAATGATATTAAGATTTGCGGTCAAAAGGAGAAATTGAAATTATGACACTAACACAGATGAATTACATCATTACAATATCAGAGACAGGTTCGCTGAATAAAGCAGCAGAGGCGCTGTATATTTCTCAGCCATCTCTGACAAATGCAGTAAAAGAACTGGAAAAAGAACTTGGCATCACCATATTCAACCGCAGTGGTCGCGGCGTAACTCTGACTAATGACGGAACTGAATTCCTGATGTATGCCCGCCAGATTTACGGTCAGTATGAGAGCGTTCTTGAGAAATACAGCGAGGGTGGCTCTTACAAGAAAAAATTCGGTGTTTCCACTCAGCATTATTCTTTTGCAGTGAAGGCTTTCGTAGACATGGCGCAGGAATTTGATATGTCGGAATATGAATTTGCAATCAGAGAGACAAAGACAGCAGACGTAATTAGTGATGTCAGTACAATGAAGAGTGAAGTTGGTGTACTTTATCTTAGTGATTTTAACCGTAAAGCATTGTTAAAACTTCTTCATTCGGCAAATCTGGAGTTCCATCACCTTATAGATTGCCAGGCATATGTCTACTTATGGAAAAATCATCCGCTTGCAAATGAGAAATCCATTAATTTCAGCCAGCTGGAGAAATATCCGTGCTTGTCATTTGAACAGGGCGATAAGAGCAGCTTTTATCTGGCGGAGGAGATTTTGTCTACCAATGATTATACGAGGACAGTTAAAGCTACAGACCGTGCAACTATGTTGAACCTGATGGTAGGACTGAACGGTTATACCTTGTGTTCTGGAATCATCTGTGAAGAATTAAATGGCAGTGATTACCTGGCAATTCCGTTTGAAGGAGATGAGCAGAACCAGAACAGTGATATGGAGATTGGATACATTACAAGAAAGAATTCTATTCTTAGCAAGATGGGAAATATGTATGTATCTTCTCTGCAGAAATATCTGGAGCAGAATGTCTGAGGAAAAAATATGAATCTTAAGTATATTTGTGAACAGATGGTGCGTATCCTGCATAGCAATATCACCTGTATCAGTGAGTCTGGTAAAATAGAATTCTGTTATGGAGATATGACTGCGCAGTGCAATCCGTTATTTACAGATGAGGAGTTTCTGGCATTTATTCATAAGCATGAGATAAAGGAGTATCCGGAGCTTTGGAGCGAAAATGATACGATCCTTTATGTTGTTATTCCATTAGAAACATCTGATAAAAATAAGGATGAGGAAAAGTATATCAGAAAAATTGTAATAGGACCTGTATGCACGGAAAAACGCGTAAGAGACTCGGAACTTTATCTGGTAAAACAGCATCATATCAAAGATACTATGGGATTTCGTCTGTCTTTCTGCGAACTTAAAGTATTTGGTTCCGGGATTCTGATGCTCTATTATATGATAACCGGAAAAGAACTGACTCTGAATGATCTGTGGCAGAAAAATGGAATTCAGGAGACAGATATCATAGAAGCAAAAGAGCGGGTTTCCAGCACGATTTTTGAACGTCAGGAGCAGGAACTTCCCCATAATCCTTATGATCAGGAACTGCGTGAACTGGACAGTATCCGGCATGGAGATGTGGAAATGCTTAACCGCAGTCTGTCTGAAACTTACCGTGGGGAAGTTGGACAGCTTGCGAAGAATCAGATCAGGCAGGCAAAAAATATTGCAATCTGTGTTATTGCGCTTGCATCTCGTGCAGCCATTAGCGGGGGGATGATCCCGGAGGAAGCTTTTTCCATGGTGGACGGTTATATCATGAAGATTGAGGATATGAATAATGCTGTGAAAATTGATGCCATGATGCGCCAGGCAGAGTATGAATTTGCGGAGCGTGTGGCGGAAATCCATAAGAATCAGCAGAAAAACGAGCTGATCGAGCGGACAAAAAATTATATCTATCAGAACCTTCACAGTGAGATCATTATAGGTGAGATTGGGCAGAAAATAGGGGTAAACAGCAGTTATCTGTCGGATCTTTTTCACAGGGTTGAGGGGATGACGATTCAGCAATATATCCGTAAAGAGAAGATACGTCTTGCTGAAAATATGTTGCGATATTCGGATTACGGAGTAAGAGAAATCGCCAGTTATCTGTCTTTTTGCTCTCAGAGTTATTTTGGAAATATTTTCAGGCAGCAGACAGGAATGACACCTGCAAAGTACAGAAAAAAATATGGAAAATGGGAAAAATGTGACAGTTGAGAAAAATATCAGCTGTTACGTTTTTTATATTGTTGAGAAAAAGATGTGCTAAAAATGATGACAAATAACAAAAATAAATGACAAACAGACAAAATAAACGATATAATTTTACGGAAATCTTTGTTATTATACGTGCATAAGAAAAATCTGGAGGATATTATATATGAAGGAACTTCTCTACGGAGCAGCATATTACGATGAATATATGCCATATGACCGTCTGCAGCAGGACGTGGCAATGATGAAGAAGGCAGGGATCAATACAGTAAGAATCGCGGAATCCACATGGAGCACCTGTGAACCACAGGAAGGCGTGTTTGATTTCTCACATGTAGAACGTGTAATGGACGCGATGGAAGAAGCCGGAATCAATGTAATCATTGGAACACCTACTTATGCAATCCCAACATGGATGGTGAAATCTCACCCGGATGTACTGGCTGAGACTGTTAAGGGTAGAGGAATCTACGGGGCCCGTCAGATTATGGATATCACTCATCCGGTCTACCGTTTCTATGCAGAGCGTGTGATCCGCAAATTAATGGAATGCACTGCACACAGAAAATGTGTCATTGGTTTCCAGGTAGATAACGAAACAAAATATTACGGAACTGCCGGTAAGAATGTTCAGGAGAAGTTTGTAAAATATCTCCGAAAGAAATTCAACAATGATCTGGATGCAATGAATCATGAGTTTGGCCTGGACTACTGGAGCAACCGCATCAATGCATGGGAAGATTTCCCGGATGTGAGGGGAACCATCAATGGAAGTCTTGGCGCAGAGTTCGAGAAATTCCAGAGAACACTGGTAGATGAATTCCTTAGCTGGCAGGCAGATATCGTAAATGAATACCGTAGAGAAGACCAGTTTGTTACTCACAATTTTGACTTCGAATGGCGTGGATATTCTTTTGGCGTTCAGCCGGACGTCAACCATTACCATGCTGCAAAAGCCCTGACAATTGCAGGCACAGACATTTACCATCCGACACAGGATGACCTGACAGGTGCAGAGATCGCATTTGGCGGCGACATGATCCGTTCATTAAAGAGAGATAATTATCTGGTTCTGGAAACAGAGGCACAGGGTTATCCGGGATGGACTCCTTATAAGGGACAGCTCAGACTTCAGGCATACAGTCATCTGGCAAGTGGTGCCAATAGTGTAATGTACTGGCACTGGCATTCCATTCATAATTCATTTGAGACATACTGGAAGGGACTTCTCAGTCATGATATGCAGGAGAATGCGCCGTACCGTGAAGCCTGCATTGTTGGAAGTGAATTCGCTAAGCTCGGAAATCATCTGGTAAATCTGAAGAAGAAAAATAATGTTGCCATTCTCGTAAGTAATGAAGCGTTAACAGCTCTCAAATGGTTTGGAATTGAAGCAACTGCAGCGGGAGATAACGGTATTGGATATAATGATGTTGTCCGCTGGCTTTATGACACACTGTTTAAGATGAATATCGAGTGCGATTTCGTATGGCCGGAATCTGAAAACTTTGATGAGTATAAAGCAATTTTTGTCCCTGCCCTCTATGCAGCACCGGATGAATTGCTGGAAAAACTGAAACAGTATACAGCAAACGGCGGTACACTGGTTGCAACATTCAAGACTGCTTTTGCAAATGAGAACATCAAAGTAAGCCATGAAATGCAGCCGCATATTTTGAGTAACTGTTTCGGTGTCAGCTACCAGCAGTTTACATTCCCGAAGAACACAGGACTGACTGGAAGCATTATTAATGGAACTGCAGACGGAGCAGGCGAAAAAGCAGAAGCAAAAGTATTCATGGAATTATTAATGCCGCAGGAAGCAGAAGTACTTGCATCCTATGACCATTATAATTGGAAAGAATACGCAGCGATCACTAAGAATCATTATGGAAAAGGAACTGCCGTCTACATCGGATGCATGACTGATGACAATACCTTAAAAGCAGTGATCACAGAAGCCCTTAACAGTGCAGAAGTAGAAATTCCAGAATATAACTGGCCGGTAATCGTAAGAAAAGGAACTAATGACCTGGGAAAAATCGTCAGATATATCCTGAACTATTCCGCAGAAGAGCAGAATGTGGTATATCATGGTGCAAACGGAAAAGAACTGTTCTCAGAGGAAGCTGTACAGGACGGAGAAACAATCACAGTTTCAGCATGGAATGTTAAGGTTGTAGAAGAGGCATAATTTGATCAAATCAGGCAAGTAGCAAAACATATTGTGGAATATTAATATAGGGCTTAACCCAATTATATAGGCTAAGTTTATATAGAACAAATTTGCAACGAAAAGGAGATCTGTGAAGGATCTCCTTTTCTATTAGAGATATGGTTGCAGGTGATGTAAAGGGATGATATGCTTATATAACTTATAGCAATGCCAGAAAATAATGATATACCAGACCAACGATGATGTATGGAGGATAAAAATCATGAACGCAAAACAAAACTATAAATGGAATGAACTGACAATGGGAACCTGTTATTATCCGGAGCACTGGGATAAGAAACTCTGGCCAGATGACCTTGACAGAATGAAGAAAGCCGGAATCTCTGTAATCCGTATTGCAGAGTTTGCATGGAGCAAAGTAGAACCTGAGGAAGGTGTTTTTACCTATGATTATTTCGATGAATTTCTGAATTTGTGCAGTGAGAAAGGAATGAAGGTAATCTTCGGAACACCGACAGCAACTCCTCCTGCATGGCTGACAGAGAAGTATCCGGAAGTGTTAAATGCATCAAAGGATGGCATACTTCTGAGGCATGGAGGAAGACGTCATTATAATTACAATTCACTGGTTTATCAGAAACTCTGCGCCAGAATTGTAGAGAAAGAAGCAGCTCATTATGCGAAACATCCGGCAATCGTAGGATGGCAGATTGATAATGAACTTAACTGTGAAGTAAACGAATTCTATTCAGAGGCAGACTCTGTGGCATTCCGTGAATATTTGAAAAATCAGTACGGAACTCTGGAGAAATTAAATGAAGCGTGGGGAACAGTTTTCTGGAATCAGACTTATACAGAATGGGATCAGATATATGTTCTTCGCCCTGTAGTAAATGAGGCAATCAATCCACATCAGCATCTGGATTATATCCGTTTCATTTCTGTAAGTGCCCGCAATTTCTGCAAAATGCAGGCAGAAATCATCAGAAAATATCTGAAACCTGGAGATTACATTACAACAAACGGTAAGTTCTGGAATCTGGATAATCATAAGATGGAGAAGGAATCTCTGGACGTTTACTGTTATGACTCTTATCCTGATTTCAGAAGCATACGGAAACTGTACACTTCTTGAATTTGGAACTGCTGTGTATAGAATACTTGAGTAAGGTCTAAATTTTTACAATAACAAAAAAATTAAAAATAGTCCACCTTTTTAAAAGATTGCCATCTGTTAATTGCCAAAAACAGATGGTAAAATTGAGTCATCAAATAAAACAAACGGCCGTTTAAAAAAAATTTCAGAAAAACCAATGAAATAGCTTGAAATAAAAGAAAAAATAAGAAGCAAACAATTCACAATTTTGAATTTAAGGTTACTGAAACAAACAGACAGTAACGCATTTAAAACGATAAGGAGCAACCAAGTTATGAAAAAATTATACAGCAACAAACTTGTAATCTTCAGTCTGGTGCTGCCTGGTCTTCTGTTATTTTTCTTTGCGATCCTCGCTCCGATCTGCCTGAGTGTATATTATGGATTTACCGATTATTCAGGAATGGGATTCATGAATTTCATCGGAATGGAAAACTATAAGAACTTAATGACAGACAAGGCATTCTGGATGTCTCTCAGAAACTCACTTTTACTTGCTATTGGATTTATCTGTATCCAGCATCCGCTGGCGCTGATCACCGCAGCAGTACTCGATAAACTCAGTGGAAAAGCAGAAGGCTTTTTCAGATGTGTATACTTTATTCCGAACGTTATTTCTGTAGCAGTTATCGCTTACTTATGGAAATTCATATACAATCCGAATTTCGGACTCTTAAACAATATTATCAAAGCATTTGGCGGCAAGGGTAATATCAACTGGCTCAGTCAGCAGAATGCGATCTGGTCCGTACTGGTAGTTCTGATCTGGCATGGCTTTGGATGGGGCATGTTGATCTACTACACAGGTATTAAGAACATTGATCCTGTACTCTACGAAGCAGCGGCTATCGATGGAGCAGATCAGAGAACAACATTCCTGAAGATCACCCTTCCTCTGATGAAGCCGGTCATTCAGGTAAATGTAACAATGGCTATCATCTCAGATCTGAAACAGATGGAAACCGTTTATCTTCTCACAAACGGCGGACCTGGAAACAGCACACAGTTTGCAGCAAACTATCTGTATCAGCAGGCATTCAAAGCATTCAAATATGGATATGGTAATGCCATCGGTGTTGTATTTATTATCATCTGTCTGGTGACAACTGTAGTTCTGAATACGATTTTTGCAGACCGTGAAGATAAACCTGTCAAAGCAAAAAGAAGGAGGGCGGCATAATGGAACATGCAGGAAAGAAAAACAGCAAGGCAAAGAAGCCGCTTCTGTGGATCGTTCTGATCATCATGGCAGTGATCCAGATATTCCCTCTTGTATGGCTGGTAGATTTCTCTCTGGCCAGCAGCAATGAGATGTTTACCAATGGACTGGCTGTTCTTCTGGTCATTCTGGTTTCCATCATGGCATCTTTTGCATGCCGGAGAATGAACTGGAAATTAAGCGGACTGGTTAAGACTTTACTTCTTATGGGAATGATGATTCCGATTCATGCAACTTTACTTCCGAATTACAAAATTTACAGTAAATTAGGGCTTACAGATACTATCTGGGCATTGCTGATCCCTTATGTGGCATTTTCGCTTCCACAGGGATTATTCCTGATGACCAGTTTCATGGAATCTATTCCTGTAGAACTGGAAGAGGCAGCAGTTATGGATGGATGCGGAATCTACAGAATTATTTTCCAGATTATTACACCAATGCTGAAGTCATCCATTGCAACAGTATCGATCATGACATTTCTGAACAACTGGAATGAGTTTATGATGGCAAGTACCTATTTAAGCTCTCCGAAATGGAAAACACTTCCAATCTCAGTTCTGGAATTTACAGGACAGTATTCCTCTAACTATGCAGTTCAGTTTGCAGTAATGGCATTGACAGCAGCTCCGGCGGTTATCGTTTATATTATCCTGAACAAGCACATCACCAAAGGCGTTGCGATGGGAGCAGTAAAAGGCTGAAAAATATTTAAGGGAGACAGGGCATATGACAAGAATCAAGCAGTGGGTCGATCATTTAAGCGTAAAGAAGAAGCTGATCTTTTACGGATATCTGATACTTACACTGGTATTGATCATCATATGCCTTGCTCTTTTGCTTAAGAATTATAATGATGTGATCGCAGATCGCCAGAAAAATGATGAAGCCAGTGTCAGCACACTGGCAGAGAGCCTTGGTATCCTTCAGTCGGATATCAAGGATTTTTCCACGTATATCTGTATTAATAATGATATTCATAATCTTCTGACTGCAAATGAATCAGAGGTACAGGAGAAAAATAAGAATGCTAAGCTATGGCTGGAAGAGGCACCAATGGCGATCGTGCAGGATATGATGTCCCTGAAAGGGCATATCAAAACCATTGCTATTTATCCGGAAAACGGAATCCGGCCGTATCTTCGATGCATGGACGCCGGTGCATATGTGGATGATATAGATGCAATCCGCAGTACAGAGACTTATAAGGAAACACTGAAAGCCAAAAACGGAATGGTATGGAGATATGTTCCGAAAGGAAAAAGTGATACCTATCAGACCAATCGATTTAATAAACTTGTTCTTTATCGTGAAATCTTTGATCTTACTCAGAAAAAGACACTTGGATATATTGTAATTGGTGTAAGCAGCGAATATTTTGAAAATGTATGCCAGAATACGCTGAAGAATGAGAAAGAGAGAGTTCTTGTCCTCGATCAGAATGGCAATCATCTTGTTCAGACCGGAAAAATAGACGGGAAACTGGATGAGTATCTGAGCAGTGACGAGTTTCTGCAGCAGAATTACAAAGAGAGAAAAACACATTTTCAGTATGGCGATTATGAAGTATATTGCAGACAGATGGAAAAGAACTCCAGTATTGTATGCAGAATTGTTCCGATATATAGTCTTCAGATGCAGTTTCGGGATATTGCTTATATGCCGCTGTTGCTTCTGATCGGTATGATGATCGGTCTACTGCCTTTGCTGGCAATTATCTCCAATCTTGTAACAAAGCCTCTGCGTCAGCTTTGCACAGCGATTGATCAGTTCTCTACCGGAGATTTCGAGCAGCAGGTAGAAGTGACTACACATGATGAAGTAGGTGAGGTGGCAGAATGTTTTAACCGGATGGTTCTGGCAATTAAAGAACTGATCGATAAGAACTATGTTATTACTTTGCAGGAAAAAGAGAGTGAACTGGCAGCACTGCAGGCACAGATCAATCCACATTTTCTGTACAATACTCTGGATTCTCTTTACTGGCAGGCTACAGATGCGGGAAATGATGACATTGCAGAGAGTATCCTGGCGTTGTCAGATCTTTTTCGTCTTGTTCTGAGTCAGGGGAAAAGAGAAGTAACGGTAGAGCAGGAGATGCAATTGGTTTCCTGTTATCTGCAGATTCAGAAAATGCGTTTTACGAAACGTCTGAATTATGAGATTCATGTGGATGACAGTATAAAAAATGCTGTTATTCCGAAACTCATTTTACAGCCATTTGTGGAGAATGCCATCGTGCATGGTTTTGAGAATGTCAGCACACCATGTCTGCTTACAGTGACAGGACAGCTTGAAGATGGAAAAATCTGGTTTGAGATTAAGGACACAGGAAGCGGAATGACGCAGGAGCAGATTGAGAAACTCTGGCAGGAAGAACCGGTCCAGTACAGGAAGCAGAGAATCGGGCGTTATGCCATCAAAAATATCAGAGAACGTCTGCAGAGAAAGTATCAGGATAAGTTTTCCCTGCAGATTGAGAGCCGTGTGAATGAAGGAACGACGGTTACACTGATTATTCCTTATGAAAAAGCGAGGGAGTGGGAAAATGAAAATATTAATTGCAGATGATGAAGATACAATTCGCAGAGGTGTTGCGAAATACATACAGCTTCACTCTGACAAATTTGATAAGATCTATCAGGCTGAAAACGGGCAGGAGGCGCTGGATATTCTGTTTCAGTATCGCCCGGAATTGGTGCTGCTTGATGTGCAGATGCCATTGAAAAATGGAATCGAAGTTATGCAGGAGGCAAAGAAAGCAGGTCTTGATCCGGTGATCGTGATTCTCAGTGGATATGATGAATTTAAATATGCCCAGCAGGCGATCAGATATGGAGCGAAAGAATATCTGTTGAAGCCGGTCAGAGCGCCTTCCTTCACCAGCGTGGCAAAGGTATCCACCGCCTTGACGGTCGCTTTGGAATTGATGTAACCGGTCGCCA
>OLOX01003654.1_pt1 | contig 11354 bp, 8 predicted proteins | sample 1672091 | NCBI WGS metagenome assembly OLOX01 (sample SAMEA3136644, study PRJEB25190) | human gut metagenome | reverse complement strand
AGCTTTAATATGTGATGGTGGAAATTTATGTTTTGGATACAGAGGAGATAAGAAATTCCTATCAGTATCTGAAGACTAGGGAATGAGGTGTAGTATGGCAAGACTAAATATATTTGGAACATTTGCGGATAACTTTATATCATTTGCAGGAGGAAATCCAGGTGCATTAAATACACTTTTTGAACTGCAAAAAGAAGCGAAAGACAGAACAGCATTATTTTTATTAACACTAGATAGAATGGAACTATATGAAAGTCACTTATATATGCTTTGGAATGATTGCTGCAATAGAGATATAAAAAAGGTAATAAAAATATTAGAACTATATGAAAGAGAAATAATAACACAACAAGATATTGATGAAAGAATAAAAAATGTGGGTTATGGAAGAAATTTCGATGATCTAATAAAAGAAAGTGAGGAAATGAAAATGAAAACATTAGAAGGAAACGTAATTGGAAAAGGACTCAAAGTTGGTATTGTGGCAGCAAGATTTAACGAGTTTATTGTAAACAAACTGATTGGCGGTGCAGAGGATGCCTTAGTACGTCATGGCGTGGATACAAAGGATGTGGAACTTGCTTATGTGCCCGGCGCTTTTGAAATTCCGATTGTTGCACAGAAGATGGCAGCAAGTGGAAAATATGATGTAGTAATCTGCCTTGGTGCCGTAATCAAAGGTTCAACTTCTCATTATGATTATGTCTGCGCAGAGGTAAGCAAAGGAGTTGCAACCGTTGGTTTAAATACCGGAGTACCGACTCTGTTTGGTGTATTGACAACCGATAATATTGAGCAGGCAATTGAGCGTGCCGGTACAAAAGCAGGAAATAAAGGATATGATGTTGCATGTTCTGCCATTGAGATGGTAAACTTAATGAAAGAGTTATAAAAAGAAATAACAAAAGGGGGCAGCAGGGGTGATGGATTTTCATCAGATTAAGTCGAACATGGAGAAGGTAATCGTTGGAAAGTCTGAGACGATTGATTTGGTTCTTACGGCACTTTTAGCAGGTGGTCATATTCTGCTTGAGGATGTGCCGGGAACCGGAAAGACGATGCTTGCAAAAGCGTTAGCAGCATCACTTTCACTGGATTTTCAGAGAATCCAGTTTACACCGGATTTACTTCCGGGGGATGTGACGGGAATCCACTTTTTTAATCAGAAAAATTCAGAATTTGAATTTCGTCCGGGTGGCATTTTCACGAATATTCTGCTGGCAGATGAGATTAACCGCGCGACGCCGCGTACGCAATCAAGTCTGTTAGAGAGTATGGAGGAACATCAGGCAACGATTGACGGTGTCACCATGGAATTACCGGACCCGTTTTTTGTAATTGCGACGCAGAACCCGGTAGAATCTTCCGGTACATTTCCACTTCCGGAAGCACAGCTTGACCGTTTTATCATGCAGATTCCGATGGGATATCCAAACCGCGAAGGAGAGCGTGAAATTTTGCATCGTTTTGCAGCAGATAATCCGCTTTTGACACTTGAGTCTGTCTGCACAAAAGAAGAATTGGCGGCGATGCAAAAGCAGTGCGAAGAGGTTTATGCGGCACCCGTGATTGAGGATTATATTTTAGACCTTGTGGAAGCTACCCGCAAGCATAATAACATTGCACTCGGCGTAAGTCCGCGTGGAGCACTTGTATTTTTGCGTGCAGCAAAATGTTATTCGGCATTAAAGGGTGAGCATTTTGTGACACCGGAGACGGTGAAGTATCTGGCACCATTTGTGCTTTCACACCGGCTGATTTTGGAAGACGTGTACAGCACAAATAAAAAAGCGGCCGATTACATTGAGGAAATTACGCATTTTGTAACAGCACCGACGGAGGATTTTGCCAAGTGATAATCATGTTATTTCTTGCCCTTGTGCTGTTTACCGTTTATTTCATTCATACGTTTCATTACAGCAGACATTGGATGGAAAACTTTGAAGTGACACTTGCCTTTTCGGAGGAACAGGCAGGAGAGGGCGATACGTTGTTTTTATATGAAACAGCAGTGAATAAGAAAAAAATGGGTCTGCCGATTATGTGTGTGAAGTTTTTAGCCTCCCGCTTTTTGCAGTTTGAGGGGGCGGAGAGCGGAACGGTTTCAGACCATTTTTACCGGAATGATGTCATGAGTGTGGATGGCTTTGAGAAAGTGCGCCGAAAATTAAAATTTACCTGCAAAAAACGTGGATTTTATCAGATTCAAGAGGCAGAACTAGTCAGTTATGATTTGTTCTGCCGTCATACGTTTGTCCACAAAATTCCGGTGGAAGTTTCGCTTTTGGTATACCCGTCCCGTATGAATATTCGAAAATTGATGCCGGTGTTCCGGCACATGACAGGTTCGTGTAAAACGAATGTGCCGCTGTTTGAAGACCCGTTCTTAAGTGGTGGTGTCCGAGAGTATACGCCGGAAGATTCGATGCGTAAAATTCACTGGAAGGCGTCGGCGAGAATGGGAAATTGGCAGGTGAAAACAGCTGAATATACGGCTTCTACTCCTGTCGTAATCCTGCTCAATCTGGAATCGCCCGGTGTTTTTGTCTCTGTTGATTTGATGGAAGAGAGTATTCGTCTTGCGTATTCCTTTGTTTATTATTTAAGCAAAGAAGGTGTAGAAACAAAGTTAGTTATTTCCGGTGATCAGAAATATTCCATGGAAGGAACCGGAAGAACCCAGATTGCGGCGGCACGCCGTGCTCTGGCATTGATTTCTTATGAGCACCCTCTTAGCAAAGGGGAAGATTTTGTGATAAGAGAGTGTGAAAAAATCCGCAGGGAGCAGCATGTGATTCTCATTTCTGCGGCAGGAAAAAAGCCAATGCAAAAGGCAGTTTCTGATATGCTGCACCGGAACGAATCTTTGACGTGGATTGCTCCAACTTTTTCGGGGTATGGTGAGGATAATGAATTTCAGGAGATACCTCCGTCAATTGTAAAATGTCTTGTGAAATGGAGGGGGATGTAGTGAAAATCCGTAAGCGGTGCCGTTTTTTGGCATTTCTTTATTATGAGTTGTTAATTCTTGGAGTGTTTACCTCTTTGGTTCATTGGTTTGATGCCGGTGATGTGTATTCTTATGGGCGTTTTGTCTTTTTTGTTTTTGTGCCAATATTATTTTACCGGCATTTTTATCAGAAAGAAAAGCGGGAGGAAAGAAAAGTTGCGTCCTGTCATGTGGGGGCACTTGTGTTAGCCGGACTCTTTATGATGCCGGGAACTATTTTAGAGGCGGCCGATGATAGTTTCTGGCTGTGCAGTATTTTCTATCTGGCAGCGATTGTTGTTGGATTTGCCGGTGAATACTGGCGTGGGCAGTATCTTGTAGTAGGTTGCAATCCAAGTGTTTCTAAGGAAACGAAACGCCGCATAAATGTGAATCGCAGGAAGGACTGGATTCCTTTCTATGCTGCGGGATTTCTTACGGTTTTGCTTTTATTTGTGGCGGCAGGATATAAACCGGAGTGGAATTTTGAAAAGGATTCAAAGCAAAAGACTACCGTGGCGGAAACAAAAGAGAAGGAAGAGCCGGCAGCGGGACCGGAAAGCCAGTCCAGAGAGACTGTGGTACGGCAGCAGCAGGAAGAGCAAAAGGGCAATTTCTGGCTTACACTACTGCGGTATACCGTATTGATTGTACTGATTGTGGCGGTAGTTATTCTGGCTGCTTATGGCATTTTTAAATTGATTTGTTATCTGGTATTTCACCGCAAAAAGCCTTCCTATGAATTTGTGGAACAGGTGACCATTACAAAAGAGGATGAGGAACATATACGGCTTGTACCGGTGGCAAAACGGGAAAAGCAGTTCCCGGCAGGTAACGATGGATTTGTCCGAAAGGCGTTTTACAAACAGATTCAAGCCGGTGCACAAAAGAATTCAGTTCCATGCTCACAGACGCCGCAGGAACTAAAGGAGACTTATTTATCCGGGGAAAAGGCGGATGAATATTTGACTCAATTATATGAAAAGGCAAGATATGCGAAAGAGTCGGTTGAGACAGAAGAAATTCGCAAATTACATGAATTGGAGGAACAAAAATGGAAGAAAAATGGAAAAAGGTAAATCCGGTGCTCCCGTTGGATTATCCGGACCCGGATGTAATTCGGGTAGACGACACGTATTATATGGTAAGTACCACGATGCATTTTATGCCGGGATGTGTGATTCTACGCTCCTATAATCTGGCGGACTGGGAAATTTATTCTTATGTGTATGAGACACTTGAACTTACGGATCAAGAGTGCTTAAAGAATGGAAAAAATGCTTATGGACAAGGAATGTGGGCTGCCACACTCCGCTATGAAAAAGGTATGTTTTATCTGATCTTTGTTGCCAATGACACGGGAAAAACGTATTTGTTCCGCGCGCCGGACTTAAAAGGTCCATGGCAGAAAAATGAAATCGAGGGCTTTTACCATGACTGCTCGCTTTTGTTTGACGAGGGACGTGCCTTCCTTGCCTACGGAAACCGCCAGATTTATGTGATGGAATTGAATGAAGAAATGACGGCGCCGAAGGAGGGCGGTTTACATAAACTTTTGGTTGAGGACCTGGATGAAGTGTATCTTGGTTATGAGGGAACCCATTGGTACAAAATCAATGGGAAATATTATTTGTTTTTTATCCATTACCGTAAGGGGGACAATACGAGACGTTCACAGGCTTGTTATGTAAGTGATTCGCTCGCAGGTCCTTATACCGGTGGAGAAGTGCTTGATACCGACGGCGGTTACTGCAATCAGGGAGTTGCACAGGGAGGAATTGTGAGCACAACAAGTGGAAAATGGTATGCTATGCTGTTTCGTGACAGCGGTGCCGTGGGAAGACTGCCGGTTCTTGTTCCGGTTCATTTTGAAAATGATTTTCCGGTATTTGGCGTAGATGGAAAAGTAGAAGATAAACTGCTTTTAGAGGATACAAAACCGACTCACAAATATGCACCTTTATATGGAGATGAAGATTTTTCTTCTCTTCATAATTACTGGCAGTGGAATCATGTGCCCGATGACAGCAGGTGGAAATTTTTGAATCACCGGTTGATTTTGCAGACCGGAAAAATATGCAATAATGTAACACAGGCACCAAATACGCTGACTCAGAGGATGCCGTATCCGGGAGGTGTTGTAACTGTAACCGTAGATGGTTCGGCGTTATCCGATGGAGATATAGCGGGACTTTGTATGCTGCAAAGTGACTATGCATTAGCCGGAATTACGAAGGAAAATGGAAAGTATTTTCTTGTGAAACTGGCAAAAGACGGTGTGGCAGATGGACAGATGAACTCGAAAGAAGATGACAGTCTGCCGGCAGTACAGGAGAAAATTCCGCTTTCTTCTGCCAACGTTACACTTCGTGTGAAAATTGATTTTACAAGAATGAAAGATACGGCAGTGTTTGAGTGGAAGCAGGATGGTAATTGGCAGATTCTTGCAGAGCCATTTTCTCTGTATTTTAAGCTAGATCATTTTTGTGGTGTGCGTCCGGGACTGTTCTGTTATGCGACGAAAGAGCATGGAGGCCAGGCAGCATTTTCGGATTTCACAATGAGAAAGGAAGAGACTGATGAATAAAAAAGAGGGCATTAAGTTATGTGAATCCGAGCTTAAGGTGATGGAACTTCTGTGGGAGGAGGGTGAACTCCGCGCGGGTGAAATTGTTCCGATTTTGTCAGCGCGCGTTGGCTGGAACCGCAATACGACTTATACAATTATTAAAAAGTGTGTGGAAAAGGGGGCCATAAGGCGGATTGAACCAAAGTTTGTCTGCCAGCCCCTTGTGACAAAGGAGCAGACACAGGTTTATGAAATAAATGCATTGGCAGAGCGGTTGTTTGATGGAAGTTTGGAAAAACTGCGGAAGGTTGTGGAGGAGATGGTGTAAGGCGGCACTTGTAAAGTGGATTATTGAAACATTACTTGACGTGTGTTAATATATGACATATACTGAATGGAAAATTTTGTAAACGTAATTAACCAATTCGTTTTGATGAAAGAACGTAAATTAAACGAAGCAAAAAAGGAGGAATCTTTGTGAAAAGAAGAAAAACAAAACGCCTGTTGGCAAAATTTCTGGCATTGGTAATGGTGTTATCCCTGTGCGAGATTACGCTGGGACAATCTACGCCGGCTAAGGCCGCAGTTAGTTTGCAAAATCCAACTACCAATGGAAATGGTGTAACAACATGGGATTGCATCTATTTTGGAAACTACTATCAAAGTAACAGTTCAACAAAAAAACCAATTAAATGGCGAGTTCTTTCCGTGGATGGAAGTGATGCCTTTTTGCTGGCAGACCAAAACTTGGATGCTAAACCGTATAATGAGGAAGATACGGATGTAACATGGGCAACGTGTACTCTTCGTACCTGGTTGAATGGAACATTTTTAAATACGGCATTTACATCGGCAGAGCAGACTGCAATCAAGAATACAACCGTTGTGAACGAGGATAATCCATACTATGGAACAGAAGGTGGAGCAAATACCACAGATAAAGTGTATCTTTTGTCCATTGCAGAAGCAATTAATACGGCTTATGGATTTAATGGCGAGTTTAGAACCGAAAGCGAAACAAGAGAAGCAAAAAATACAGCATATGCAAAAGTGTGCGGGGCGTGGACGTCCACGAGTACGGAGTACGAGGGGAACGGCTATTGGTGGCTGCGGTCGCGGGGCTACTATAGTACTGATGCCTCCTATTTGAATTTCTATGGCTGCGGCTATGACGTTGGTTCTAATGTCTCCTTTGATGATGGTGCGGTTCGGCCCGCTTTGCATTTAAATCTTTCCTCTTCTACTCTTTGGCGTTATGCAGGAAAAGTTACAGCAAATGTGGGAGGTTGTTCGTCACAGGCGACACCAACACCTACTCCGACATCAAAACCTACTCCAACGTCTGTTATCAGCACTGAAGACAAAAAATACATTACCAATATTGAAAAGTCATTGCCTAATTTTTCAAACCTTGGCTCAGCCGAATTAAAAGGACCGGAAATCAGTATTGGCAACAATACATTCAATATTTTTAAACAAAAGATGTCGATGGATTTATCCTTTTTCGATGCTGCTAACATGACGGTGAATATTGATGCCAAGAATAAGACAGCAGAAGTATTGTTAGGAATTAAGTCAAATAATAGAGCCACTGTGAAAAAGGATCCAAATGACACCTATTGGCGTAAATCGTATCAGGAAGTAAAATCACTGGTTAAATCATGTGGTGGAAAAGTTAATACGACGAAATTATGGAATCAGTTTTCCAAACTTCGAGGAAAGTTAAAGAAAGTAAACGGAAGTGCGGCGTTTCATGTAGATGGTAATGCGGTGGGGTATGTAAAACTAAAATTAGATGATAATGGCAGTGTAATCGGTTTTGAAGAAGGTGGCATGACAGCGGCACTGGAAGCCGGCGGAAGCGTAAAAGTGCCGCTTTGGTGGATTGTGTATTCGGAATTTGGTGTCTCTGGAAGTGTCGATGGGAAAATCTGCCTTACGATGAATCCGCAAAAAGTCATTACACCAAGTGGAGAGTTAAATCTTGCAATCAAGCCGCATATTGCCTTGGGCGCGGACGCTGTAGTCATTAATATAAAAGGTGGTATTGAGGGAGAAATTGGTGGAAAAGCCTCTTTTCCATGGAAGAGTTTTTCGAATTCTGTGTCGGCTTATCTGACAGGAAAACTTTATATTCAGGCAGATACGACAGTGCCGGGATTGTCAGGATATAAAGACTGGAAGTTTTCCCGATTGGAGTTGTATCCAAACTTAGGCAAGACGACAAAAAGTATCAGCAAAATGACATATAAGAGAAGTACACCTGTGACTCAAAAAGAGATTCAATCGGTTAAACAGAGTCAAAATTTGCTGGATTCGGCACAAGAATCGCTGGTTTATGAAAATGCAAAGCCGGCGATAACGACATTTGCGGACGGAACGGCACTTATGACTTATTTGGATGATACCGAGGAAAATTCCGGCGGTCAGACAACACTGATGTACCGTTTGTATCAGAATGGTGCATGGAGTGATGGCAAACCGGTTGACAAGACGGGACGGCTGGATACGGCAGCACAGATGTTTTCTCACAATGGATTTACTTATGTGATGTACGAAAACAGCGATGTGGCAATTACGGAAGATATGTCCGAGGAGGAAATCCTGCGGCACCTGGCATTAAAAGTTGCAAGATATGATGAAGAAAGTCAAACTTTCGATAAGGTTGTTACATTGCGAAAAGCAGGAAAAAATTGGAGTTATAAATACCAGTTTGCATCAGACGGAACAGATTTGTATGCCGTTTGGGGTGAAAATTCTTCTGGTGATGCATTGTTAGAAGAAGGCAAGACGAAGATTTATCGAAGTAAACTGACTGAGGATGGTTGGTCTGCTCCGGAAGAATTATACCGTACCAATGATACAATCAGTGACTTTGCGTATGGTTATATTGGAGACGAATTTTCACTGGCTATGGTTCAGGGGGAGACCCTTTTGGTAAATGGTGAAACAATCGCAACTGCGGATACCGGAATGCAGGCAGTAAAATGCATCGATGGAAAGATTTACTTTATTCAGGACGGAACGCTTATGCGCTATGACGGTGGGGAGACAGAAAATTTGAGGATTGCCTGCAGTTCTTCGTATGATGTATATGAAGATGCCGTTTACTGGATTGGGCAGGATAACTTTAATAGCGAAATTTATAAACAAAAGATAGGAGAGGAATCCGTTGCTGCTGCGCTTACCGAAGATGGGGGCTATGTCAGTGGCTTTGCACTGTTAAAAAATAGTGAAGAACCGGGAGTTGTTTATACAGAGCAGGAAGTGGATACTTCAAAAGAAAATCCATATGGTGCAACGGTATTAAAATATAAATATGAGACCAAACGGAGTCAGGCGGAGGTTACCAATATTGCTTATGATGTTCTAAGTTTTGGTACGGATAAGGAAAATCCGATTTTGATTACTGTATCAAACACCGGTACAACCGATTTGAATCATGTGAAAATTACAGTAAAAGATGCTTCCGGAAATGTGTTGTATGAGGGGCCGTTCGTAGACAAACTAGCTGCTGGTATGCAGAGTGAGCAGGAGATATTGATTTCTGTTCCGTCAGATTTTACTACTTCGGATATTACGGCTTCCGTTACATCGGATGAAACATTTGAACAGCAGTTGACAGCGAAACAAACGATTGAAACGGTAACAAGTGATCTTGCTGTTACAGCGAAAAATAATGATTTAATAACAGTAACCAATAATGGTGGTAATGAGGCAGAAAATGCATCTTTGGTTGTTAAAGATGGTGGAGAAAACGGTAATGTAATACATACAGAAACATTGGGAACATTATCATCAGGACAATCGAAAGATATTTCACTTGTGGAGATATGGAATAAAGCCACAAGAAATGATATATCCGGAACGAAGATATTGTATTTGGAAGTGAGTCAGGAAGAAACGGAATATGAGCTTTGGAATAATAGCATTGTGCTGGAAAAGGAAGTGGCACCAGATGCCACACCAACACCAACACCGACGGTAACGCCAACTGCTGTGCCAACGAAACAACCGACGGCGATGCCAACTGCTGTGCCAACGAAACAACCGACGGTAACGCCAACTGCTGTGCCGACGAAACAACCGACGATAACGCCGTCAAATACATCGGGGAACAAAAGTGTGACTGGTAAGGTATCAAATAAGAAAACATTGCCAAAAGTAAATTTGCGAATGTTAAAAAATAAAAAAGGCAGGAAATTAGTTGTTAGGTGGAATACGGTCAAAGGTGCCAAAGGTTACCAGCTCCAGTATGCCCTGAGCAAAAAGTTTAAAAAGAAAAAGAGCATACAGACCAAGAAAACCAAGTACATCATCAAGAAACTGAAAAAGAAGAAAACTTATTATATTCGTGTTCGTGCTTACAAGATGGATGGTAAGAAAAAGGTGTACGGAAAATGGAGTAAGGTTAAAAAAATAAAGGTAAAGAAGTGATGTTGCCATATCCAGTATGAGGATTAAGTCATATGCTTTTGGTTTGAGCAGAGATGTTCAAGCGAACTGCCAGTGGTTATTCAGAGGGAAGCGTTTTTGCTTCCCTTTTTTAATTCCACTTTTTAGAAATGGAGGTAAGTTTGATGTTAAAAATCAGGTTACAAGGTAACAAAAAAGAGCTGAGAAGAATGATGAAACTGTTAAGAAAAAATCCGAGGAAGATTAGGAAATGTCGATGTCGGTTCAAAGACGAAAACGGGAACATGGTGGAAAATCAATGTTGGCAGTAAGACTGCATTTTGTCTCAGTCTTGGCAAAACTTGTCATACCGGAAATACTTATCAGGTGACGGATACTCATACCTGGAATTAAAATACCGGTGGAGAAAAACATGGTTACTATGCAAAGATTATCCGTTTTTATGTCAATGACTGTAATCGGGCAAAGAAGGGTTTTGTTCTTGGTCAGGCGCTTATCTGGGCGGTATCAGAGGGAAATACTTCTGAAGCAAATCTGAAAAATGTGATCAAACAGGTAAAAGCAAATACAGGGTATTTTCCGAATAAGACTGTAGCAGAGTTGTATAAACAGATCTTTCAGCCAACAGGAGCCTGGGAAGCAAAGGCAACCATGTGGGAGAGGATCGGAGCAACAAAAGGCTATCAGAAACTAATCACGGTTGATGCAGATACTGTGCAGAATCCAAATTACAAAACGATAACAGATCATACCTATTACCGTCAGAGAATTACACTGCATAAGCAGGACGAAGATGGGAAAGGACTAGGCGGCATTAAGTTTACTTTATCAGCAGACAATCTGGATGACTTATATTCCTTTGGAAAGTATGATTGCAGTGGAGAGAGTGCTAATTCTGCGGATGGATATGTTACCGCAGATGTGATCACCTATCAGATAAAGTCTGTGATGGCATCCTCTGTGGCAGAAAATCCAACAGATACAGTAGCAAGCGGAAGTGCAGTTACGGTAAATCCAGTCAGCGGAAGTGCGGTATCCGGCGAAACAGGTATTTCCTATACATCTGTAGTTGCCGTGAAACAGAAAGATGGAACATTTGTCGATCATACCGATGACAAGATCATTATGGTGGATGAGCAGACGCATATACAGCTTTTGAAACTGGACAAGGAGACAGGACAGGCTCTCGGCGGTGCAAAGTTTGTTATAACAGATTCCAAAGGAAATAAAGTGATGAAATTTGTTACAAAAGATGATGCTTATGACATTACTGGAAAACTGGTCGTTGGAGAGACTTACACCTTTACAGAGGTTTCCGCTCCATCTGCATTTTGCACTCTTTGGCGGTCGCAAATGCGTTTTAGAGCGGTCGCTCTGCGG
>OLOX01003652.1_pt1 | contig 11356 bp, 9 predicted proteins | sample 1672091 | NCBI WGS metagenome assembly OLOX01 (sample SAMEA3136644, study PRJEB25190) | human gut metagenome | reverse complement strand
CCAAATATCCGAGTGTTTTCGTGTATTATTACTTTATCCAAATAGATGCACTTAAAAAATGCGCCGCTACCCACATTAACAACACTTTCTGGTAAATCTAATGTGCCTGTCATATAGCACAAATAGAAAGCATGATCGCCAATTACTTGGAGATTTTCTGAAAGTGTAACTGTGATTTGCTCAATAATCTCTGAAAAAGCATAGTTTCCAATCTCCGTAACGCTATCTGCCATGTAAATACTTTTTAAGCCAAACGCATAATGCAAATCATAAAACGCATAATTGCCAACCGACTCAACTCCATCCAAGATTCTGATTTCTTTCATACTTGAGAACACTGAGTCCAAGCGTCTCGGTCGCCACGGAGCTCCTTGGTTATTTTTTGTACTGTAATCCTTCATCTTTCCTGTTCCGCTGATTGTCAGTACGCCCTCGGAATCCAGCGTCCACGTCAAGTTCGTGCCGTCGCCCTCTCCGCCGCAATAGCCGGAAGCAACGATATCAGCTGCATAAACGCTGGGAATCACTCCGATGAACAGTACAAACAGGGATGCCAATATGAGAAGCTTCAGGAGCGAATTGCGAATCTGTTTCATATTCTTTTCCTCTCTCTCATAAGTCAGATTGCGAAAATCGGGATATCGTGCCGAGGCACAATATCCCGATTTCTCAATTAGATGCCGTTATCCAAGATATCTGTACAGGAACGTCACGATCTGGGCACGGGTGCAGTTGTCCTGCGGCAAGAGGCGATTGTTGTCGCCCTTGAGCACGCCCGCGTTGACGGCCCAGTCCATCGCCTCGAGCGCGTAGGCGGGAACGGCGTCGAAGTCGTCGAACTCGCGGATCGCCATGCCACCCTGCGTCGTGTCCATGCCCTGCGCCTTGGCGAAGCGGTAGAGCATCGCCGCGACCTGCTCGCGCGTAACGAAGTCGTTCGTGCCGAAGCGGCCGGCGAGAAGTGCACCGCGTCCGTGCCGGTGACGATGCCGCCCTCCGCCGCCCAGAGAACCGCGTCATAGTAGTACGCGCCCGCGGGGACGTCGACGAAGAAGTTGAGCATCGTGTTGTCGTCCATGAACGTCGCCGCGACGGTCACGGGGCTGGACGGCATGGTGAAGGTGTATTTGCCGTTGCCTCTGTCGATCAGGTCGAGCGCGCTGCCGTTCTTGTCGGTGACCGTCAGCGTTTCGAGCGCGTAGCCCTTATCGGGCGTGACGGTGACGGTCACAGTGCTGCCCTTGGAGGCAGACTTCGGGCTGACGGTGACGCTGCCGTGCGCGCCGTCAGAGACCGCAACGTCATAGTGCGGCGCGGATGGGGCAGTATGATTGCCCTACTCAACAGTCAATGTGACACTCATCGATGCTATATTTATCTGACTGGTCTGCTGAGCATCTTCATAGCGGTGGTGGTTCTTTCATATCTCTTTTCCAAAAACAGCTTTACGGCGGCGCGCAGCATCTTCTGCTGCGTCAAAAGTCCGCTCGCCTGCTTGCCGCGCAGCAGCATATCGATCACGCTCCTCAAAGTCTACTTGTGAGTGTAGTCACATAACAGCATGGTCCGCCGCTTTCCGCAAGAACGAACTGTGTAAATTTTTGCCCCTGCCTATATAAAAGAAGTGCGGCGGTCCTTCGACCGCCGCACTCTCTCATTTTATTTTCCTTTACAGCATCGCAAAGCGCTGTGCGCCCTTCGTTTTGAGCCAGCGAAGAAGCAGCGCTGTCACCGCGAGCGTCACCGCCGCCGCGATGGCGAGATACGCAGCCGCGCCGAGCTTCCACCCCTGCCAGAGGTAGAGCCCCGCGAACACGATGGCGTAGAGCCAGCCGCCGAACAGCGCGATCGTCACAGCCAGACTTTGCTTGATGGGCATGAGCTCGCTCGTCCACGTCAGGTTTGCCCGCGCGACGCCGAGCGTCAGCCCCAGGCACGCAGAAAACGCGATGTACGCGAGTGCCTCGGCAAAAACGAGCGGCAGCGCCGCCGTCACAGGCAGGATAAACGCCATGCAGGCAAGCGGCACGAGTGCTGGAAGGGCCGTGAGCGCAAGCTGCACCTTGAGCTTTGCGCGAAGCACCTGCCAGGGCTTGACGGGCAGCGATTGCGCGAGCCAGAGGGACTTTCCCTCGAGCGAGACCGACGGCGTCGCCATGTCGTTCATCGACGCAATGGCGCACACGCCGGTGCAGAGCAGCACCTCCGCGCAGCCGCTCTGCGAGGTGAAGACCTCGTTCAGCAGCGACACGACCGTTCCGCCCTTCCACAAAAGCAGGATGCCCGAGATCGGCAGCAGCAGGATACCGAGGCCGCTGTTGAGCATGTAGTTCGGGCTCGCGGTGAAGCGCGCGAGCTCCTTGCCGAAAAGTGCCCCATCGATGCTCCGGCGCTTGACGGCCTTTTCGCGGTACACAGCCTTGCCCGATGCGCCCGACGCAGTCGTAATCTGCAAAAAGCTGCGCGAGAGCAGCGTCCACGTCAGCGCAAACAGCGCGAGGATGACCGCCGCGCTCAGCAGCATCGCTGTCACATCGCCCGTACCGGTCAGGCCAAAGACGTAGAGCGGGTGCGCCGCACCCTTGATCTTCTCACCGTAGACCGCGGCGTTGGCGACGAGCTGCTCGATGGCCGTCTGCGCCTTGAAGACGAAGAAATAGTAGATGGCAAGCCCCGCGAGCGAGACGATGACCGTGATGAAGCTCTTGTGCTTGAGCTTACGGCTCACCTTCGCCACGACCCAGCCCAGCGCGCACGAGAGCGTGAGCACGAAGATTGAGATGAGCGCCGTCAGCAGCACGCCGCCGAGGAGCGCCATCGGCGCCGCCGAGACCGTGACCCAGTAGACGATGACCGCGGGCAGGATGACGACCGCGGAGTACATGAGGCCCATGAGATAGACCGTCAGCAGCCTCGAGGCCATCAGCGTCCGCACCGGGATGGGTAGAGACAGCAGCAGGTCGTTGTCCTTAGCGAAGTACAGGCCCGAATACGTGTTGAACACGCTGCCGAACGCGCCGAGAAAGATGGCGAGCAGCGACATGAGCGCAAAATAGAGCCAGCCCATCCCCGCCTGCGTAAGCGGCGCACAGAGCGAAACGGAAAGCCCTGTGAACATCCCGCCGATCAGGCCGATCATCAACGCGGCAAAGAGCAGGATATAAGCGATAATCCCCGCCGTCGAACGTTTTTTATTGGTTTTGGCATTATAAAAGTAGCTGCGGAAAATTTCCATCAGCTGCTTCTTGACGAGCGTTTTCAGCATGATTCGCCCTCCAGCTCAAGGAAGACCTCCTCGAGCGAGTCGTCGCCCTTGACCTCCTCCATCGTGCCGGAGCGGATGAGCTTGCCGCCCTTGATGATGGCGACCTTGTCGCAGAGTTTTTCGGCCACCTCGAGCACGTGGGTCGAGAAGAAGATCGCGCCGCCCGCGTCGCACACCTCGCGCATCATGCCTTTCAGGATATGCGCAGCCTTCGGGTCGAGGCCGACGAACGGCTCATCCATCAAAATGAGCTTCGGCTCGTGCAGCCACGCCGAAATGATGGCAAGCTTCTGCTTCATGCCGTGGGAATAGGCCGCGACGGGCTGGGCCAGGTCGGTCGTCAGCTCGAAGAGGTCTGCATACTTGCGGATGCGCTCCTGCCGCGCGCTTTCCTTCACACCGAAGATGTCGGCGATAAAATTGAGGTACTGGATGCCCGTCATAAACTCGTAGAGGTCGGGGTTATCCGGGATGTAGGCGAGCATCTTCTTGCAGGCGATGGGATCGTCCTGAATGGAGTGCCCGCCGATCGTGATCCTGCCGGAATCGAACTGCTGGATGCCGACGACCGACTTGAGCGTCGTGGTCTTGCCTGCGCCGTTGTGGCCGATGAAGCCGTAGATCTCCCCTGGCGCGATGTGGAGCGACAGATCATCCACGGCTTTCTTTTCGCCGAAGGTCTTGGTCAGGTGTTCAATATAGAGCATAAGGTTCTCCCTCTTTTCTTCTTGCAGCCGTTTCGAATATCTTTGTGATATCAAAATAATATCATATGATTTCCAACTGTCAAGAGCCATTTTGTAAATGTCAAGCTTGCTTTACTTGTAGGATATCACTGTCGTTCCCATTTGTCAAGTCTGCTTTACATTTTATCTTTGTGATACAGCACGAGCGACACAATACCCATCACCGCCGCATACAGTACGCCGCCAACGGCCCAGATAAACCAGCTATACTGCGGCTGGCCGTTCCCCTTGGGTCCGAAAGTGTAGAACAGGAAGATTGCCGTCACGCTCAGCCAGTAGATGAGCGACACCGTGCTCATTACGCCGCTGCGCGCCTTCTTTTTGCGCGTGTAGTCGCCCTCCTCGAGCAGCTGGTCCATCGCGCCGGTGTACGTTCCGCTCCAGACGAGCACGCCCACGCCGCAGGCGACCAGAAGCAGCAGCGCATCCACCGCCGCCGCGGCGTAAACATCCGCCGGAGCGACGCGCACGAGCAGCGCGGCGACATCGGACGACGCGAGACCGACCCCGAGCATCAGCGGCACGACAGCAAGGATGCACAGCACCACGCCGAGGATCGTACAGCGCGAGGCGGTCGGCTCATAGGCCTTGCGCCGCTCGCGCACCATGCCGCTCACGCCGTACTCGGTCTCAAACGGCTCTTTTTCAAGAAAGTCGAATTCCTTCGTCTTCGCCCCGCACGAGAGGAACATCCCCACCGCAATGGCGACCAGCACCAAAATGACGCTCACGCCGAGACCTGTGGCCAGATCCTCCGAAATACCGCCCAGGCCCGCGTCCGCCATGGCGGAGAGAAAAATGATCACGACCGGCGAGACGATGCACATCGCCACCGCCAGTGCGATCTTCGGCGCGCAGGCCTTGCGCAGCGCAAGGTATCGCGCCGCCTGCTCCATCGTCACTCTCCGCAGCGGCGCTTCGTCCGCCTCGGATTCGACGAACTCCTCTTCTTCGAGTTCGTCCTTCAATAAATAGTCGGTGCTCACGCCAAACAGCCGGCTCATCTGCACCACCTTGTCAAGGTCGGGCACGGACTGCGCGCCCTCCCACTTGGATACCGACTGGCGCGTCACCCCGAGCTGACTTGCCAGCTCCTCCTGCGACCAGCCCGCCTTTTTGCGCAGCGTGATGATTTTATCCGCTAAGATCATATCGTCTTCCTCCTGAATTCTAAGGCGCGGTCCCGCGCCGTCTGGATGGCGTTATCATAGCCTATTTCGCGGTTGCGGGAAAGAAAGCGCACTGTCAAATTTGTCAACCGGCAGTTGCAATCCTTGATTTTTCAAGGTTTTTTCGCCGTGCGCTCCTATTACCCTATGTATCTTCGTCATGATATCATACCGCGGCGCAGAAAAAAAGAGCGTCCCGTACGGGACGCTCTTTTTAAGGTTTTTTCACACACTTACACGACGGCGAAGAACTTGACAAGGAACAGAGCGGAGATCACGTAGGTCAGAACGCTGACGTCCTTGGCCTTGCCGGAGAACACCTTGACAAAGGTGTAGGAGATGAGGCCCAGGCCGATGGCGTGGCCGATGGAGCCGGAGATCGGCATACCGATGAGCATGATGGACACCGGCAGCATTTGGTCCATATCGCCGAAGTCCACATTCTTGAGGCCCTGGAGCATCAGAACGCCGACATAGATCAGCGCGGCGGAGGTCGCAGCGCCGGGGATGACGGCGGCGATGGGGGCGAGGAACATGCAGGCGAGGAACAGGATGCCCGCGGTGAGCGCGGTCAGGCCCGTGCGGCCGCCCGCTTCCACGCCGGAGGCGGACTCGATGAACGTGGTGACGGTGGAGGTACCGGTGCAGGCGCCCGCGACCGTACCGATGGCATCGGACAGCAGGGCTTCCTTCATCTGGGGCATGTTGCCGTCCTGATCGACCATGCCGGCGCGGGAGGCCGTACCGACGAGCGTGCCGATGGTATCGAACATATCGATCATGCAGAAGGTGATGACGAGCGTGATGGCGGTGAACCAGCCGATGTTCACAAAGCCCGCAAAGTCAAACTTGAAAAGCGTGGTGGAGACCATGTCGGCGAAAGGCGGGACAAAGCTCGCAGTCGCGAGGCTCGCAAACGGATTGACATGCAGGAAGATGGCGCTGCCCGCCCAGTAGATGACGGACGAGAACAGCATGCCGAGCAGCACTGCCGCCTTCACGCCCTTCTTGGCGAGGACGACCATGACGAAAACGCCGAGGAACGCGGTCGCGACGGTCAGGACCATCGCATCGTAGCCCGAGCCCATGTTGCCCTTGATGATGCTGGGCGTCAGCGCGCCGAAGAAGTCACGCATCATGTAGAACGGGCCGCCGTTTTCAGAGTAGATACCGACGTTGGAGCCAAGGCCCACGTTCATCAGCATCAGGCCGATGGCGGGAGCGATGCCGTAGCGCACGCCGAGAGGAATGGCCTCCACGATCTTCTCACGCACCTTTAAGAGCGTGAGGATGAGGAACACGATACCCTCGACAAGGATGATGACGAGCGCCGCCTGGAACGCGGACTCGTACTCGCACTCGTTGATGACCGCGATGTTGGCGACGACCACCGCGAAGAAGCTGTTGAGTCCCATGCCGGGCGCCATGACGAACGGCTTGTTGGCGAAAAACGCCATGCAAATCGTGCCGATCGCCGAGGCGATGCAGGTGGCAAGGAACACACCGTTCCACAGCGGCGTACCCACTGCAAAGTTGGTCAGCAGGTTCGGGTTGAGCGCGATGATGTAGGCCATGGTCATAAACGTGGTAAGACCGGCAAGGATCTCGGTGCGTACCGTAGTACCGTTGGCCTTCAGCTTAAATAGCTTTTCCATGATTTTCTCCCTTTCTTTTTTGTTTTTCCGCCCGCTTCCTAACAAAAAATTAGGAAGCAAAACAGATTTTCAGTCAATATTATAAACATCCCGACAAGAAATTGCAAGTGTTCTGTTCATTTTTACCACACTTTCTCACTCCGCGCCGAGAGTTCCGCCGGTTTCTGTTGTGTTTTTGTTTGCTTTGCGCTATACTATATTTAGTAAAAATTTGCATTTTGGGAGGTGCATGCCGTGAAGCTGATGGTTTTAGACGGCAACTCCATCATCAACCGCGCCTATTACGGTGTCCGTCCGCTCACCACGCGCGACGGGTTTTTCACCCACGCGATCTTCGGCTTTCTGACGATGCTCGGCCGCTTACTCGACGAGGAAAAGCCCGAGGCGCTGTGCGTCGCCTTCGACCGCCGCGAGCCGACGTTCCGCCACCTCGAGTACGAGGGTTACAAGGCCACGCGCCACGCCATGCCCGAAGAGCTCGCCATGCAGATGCCGGTGCTCAAGGACGTGCTCGACGCGATGAACATCCCCCGCTACGAGCTCGCGGGCTTTGAAGCCGACGATCTGATCGGCACGATCTCGCGCAAGTGCGAAAGCGCAGGCTGGGACTGTGTCGTCGCCACGGGAGACAAGGATTCTTTGCAGCTCGTGACCGAGCACACGACCGTCAAGCTCATTTCCACGCGCATGGGCCAGACCACGACGAAGGACATGACGCCCGAGAGCTTTCGTGAGGTCTACGGCTTTGCGCCCATCCACATTGTCGACCTCAAAGCCCTGATGGGCGACGCGAGCGACAATATCCCCGGCGTGCCGGGCGTTGGCGAAAAGACGGCGATGGCGCTCATCCAGAAATACCAGAGCATCGACGAAATTTACCGGCTGCTCCCCGATATCGAGGCCAAGCCGAACGTCATCAAAAAGCTCACCGAGGGCGAGGAGAGCGCACGCCAGAGCTTCCACCTCGCGACCATCGTGACGGACGCACCACTCGAATTTTCTCCGCAGGACAATCTGCGCAAGGCGCCGTCAGACGCGCTCTATCCGCTCTTTATGAAGCTGGAATTTACCAAGCTCATCGACAAATACGGTCTCAAGCCGCCCGCCGACATCCCCGCCGCCGAGGAACCGGTCGACCTCACCGTGACCGCCGAGGCCGTGACCACGGTGGAAAAGGCCAAGGAATATCTCTCGCTCTTCCGTAAGGCGGAGCACGTGACGCTGCTGGCGCTGCCGGACCTTTCCGGCGTGATCGTCGACTTCGTTGCAGGCGAATCGACCGCCGTCTCTGCCGAGTTCTACTTCAGCCGCTACGAGGGCGACTGGAACGCGCTGCTGCGCGCCCTGTTCTCGGATGATATCAAGAAAGTCAGCCACAACGTCAAGGACCTCCAGCGCACGCTGCTCGAAAACGACCTTCCCATCGAAGGGTTCATTTTTGACACCGCGCTCGCAGGGTACCTGCTCGACGCGACGGCGGGCAAGTACGATATCGCGTCGCTCTTCGCCGCCTACTTCCACCAGACGCTTGCCGAGCCGAAGCACTTAGATCCAGACGCTTTCTCGATGCTCGGCGACACGGCCGAGGCCGAGACGGCGTTCCACGTCTATACCAGCGCCGTCGATGCGCTGTATGAGACCTTTGCCCCCGAACTTGAGAAGCGCGAGCTGCACGAGCTCTATTATGAGGTTGAGCTGCCCCTCTGCGCCGTGCTCGCGCGCATGGAGCACGCGGGCATGCGCGTGGACGCGAACGCTCTCGCGGCCTTCGGCAGCGAGATGGAAGTGCAGCTCAAGACGCTCGAGCAGCACATCTATGAAGAGGCGGGCGGGCCGTTCAACATCAATTCCCCCAAGCAACTCGGCGAGGTGCTCTTTGAACGCTTGCAGCTCCCGCACGGCAAAAAGACGAAGACCGGCTGGTCGACGAACGCGGACGTGCTCGAAAAACTGCGGTGGGAGAATCCCATCGTCGAAGAGGTTTTGCAGTACCGCCAGTACGCGAAATTCCGCTCGACCTACTGCGACGGTCTTTTGAAGGTCATCGCGCCCGACGGGCGCATCCACACGAGCTTCCAGATGACCGTCACGGCGACGGGCCGTTTGAGCTCGACCGAGCCGAATTTGCAGAATATCCCCACGCGCACGCAGCTCGGCAGCGAATTCCGCCGCATGTTCGTCCCCGCGGACGGCTGCGTGCTCGTCGACGCGGACTACAGCCAGATCGAGCTGCGGCTGCTCGCGCACATCGCGGATGACGAGGCGATGAAGCAGGCGTTTCTGACCGGTGAGGACATCCACACCGTCACGGCCGCGCAGGTCTTCGGCGTGCCAAGCGATCAGGTCACCAAGCAGATGCGCTCGCACGCGAAGGCCGTGAATTTTGGCATCGTATACGGCATTTCCGCCTTCTCGCTCGCGCAGGACATCGGCGTGCCGGTGTACGAGGCGAAGGAATATATCGAGACGTACTTTGAGCGCTTCCCCGGCATCCGCCGCTATATGGATGAGGTCGTCGCGCAGGCGAAGGAGCGCGGCTACGTTGAAACGCTGATGCACCGCCGCCGCGCGCTGCCCGAGCTGGCGGCGAGCAACTTCAATACCCGTTCGTTCGGCGAGCGTGTCGCGCGCAACATGCCCATCCAGGGCACAGCCGCGGACGTCATCAAGCTCGCAATGGTGCGCGTCGACGAGCGGCTGCACAAGGAAAACTTAAAGGCAAAGCTCATTTTGCAGGTGCACGACGAACTCATCGTCGAGTGCCCGGAGGAGGAAAAGGAGACGGTCGCACGGCTCCTCACCGAGGAGATGGAGGGCGCAGTGCACCTCTCCGTTCCCCTGACCGCCGAGGCCCACTGGGGCATAAACTGGCTGGAAGCCAAATGACCGGAGGAAACCAATGGAACAGTTAAAGAAAAAAGTCCGCATCGTGCCGATGACGAACGAATATTTGAATGACGTTGCCGAGCTTGAGCGCACATGCTTCTCGAACCCCTGGTCGCGCAACATGCTCGCAGAGGAGCTTGAAAACGCGTGCTCGGCCTTCTTAGTCGCGCTGGATGCAGAAAACGGCAGCGTCGTCGGCTACGCGGGGCTGCTCGCCGTCGCGGACGAGGGCTGCATCACCAAGATGGCTGTCCGCCCCGACTGCCGCCGCGGCGGTGTGGCGGGGCAGCTTCTCGACGTGTTTATCCGCTTCGCCGAGGGCAGCGGCCTTGCGTTCTTGACGCTTGAGGTGCGTGAGAGCAACTATGCCGCCATCGCGCTGTACGGCAGCCGCGGCTTCCGCGGCGAGGGCCGCCGCAAAAACTACTACGACCACCCGAAAGAGGACGCCATCATCATGACGAAGGAATTCGGCGCGGCAGAAGCGGAGGCGCAGCAATGAAAATTCTCGCTTTCGAGTCCTCCTGCGACGAAACCGCCGTCGCGGTCGTCGAGGACGGACGAAGAATTCTCTCCGACGCCATCGCGTCGCAGGCCGACCTGCACGCGCTCTACGGCGGCGTCGTGCCGGAGATCGCGTCGCGTAAGCACATCGAGGCCATCGCCGCGCTGACCGATCAGGCGCTCAAGGAGGCGGGCGTCGAGAAAAAAGACATCGACGCCGTGGCCGCGACCTACGCGCCGGGTCTCATCGGCGCGGTGCTCGTGGGGCTGAACTTTGCCAAGAGCGCGGCCTACGCGCTGAATGTGCCGCTCATCCCTGTGCACCACATCCGCGGCCACATCGCCGCGAATTACTTAGCGTTCCCAGAGCTTGAGCCGCCGTTTCTGGCGCTGTGCATGTCCGGCGGCAACACGCTCATCGTCGACGTGCGCGACTACACGGACTTTGCGCTCCTCGGCGCGACGCGTGACGATGCGGCGGGCGAGTGCTTCGACAAGGCCGCGCGCGTGCTCGGCCTTCCCTACCCCGGCGGCGCGGCGATGGACAAGCTCGCCCACGAGAGCGAGGGCGGCGTCTACGAGCTGCCGCGCGCGAAGATTGACGGGTGCCCTCTCGATATGAGCTTTTCGGGCCTCAAGACCGCCGTCGTAAACCTTGCCCACAACGCCGAGCAGACGGGAAAGCAGCTCGACCGTGCGGCGCTTGCGCGCGACTTCACGCAGGCCGTTGTCGACGAGCTCGTCCCGCGCGCGATGCTCGCCATGCAGCAAAGCGGGCGCAAGGTACTCGTCGCCGCAGGCGGTGTCGCCGCGAACTCGTTCATCCGCGCAGAGCTCGAAAAGGAGTGCCGAAAGCACGGCTACCGGCTCTACATGCCGCCGCTCAAGCTCTGTGGTGACAACGGCGCGATGATCGGCGCACAAGGGTATTATGAGTATCTCGCCGGCGCGCGAGCGGATTGGGCGCTGAACGCGTATGCGACGAGAGATATTGACGATCCTATCGTCTGAGGGTTTACAGCGCGGCAGCGCTGGTTCTTATTCCCCTGCACCGTGCAGGGGTGCGTTAAAGGGGGCCATTCTCTCACGTGAGAGAATGGCCCCCTTTAGATCCCCCAAGAGAACGCAAGG
>OLOX01003651.1_pt1 | contig 11359 bp, 8 predicted proteins | sample 1672091 | NCBI WGS metagenome assembly OLOX01 (sample SAMEA3136644, study PRJEB25190) | human gut metagenome | reverse complement strand
GCCGGAAGCACAACAATCATTGCTATTCTGATTTCTGCGCTTGGTGCATATGGTGTTGTTCGGTTCTTCCCGAGATTTGGAAAGATTATGACGAGGGTCCTGATCACGACATATATGTTCCCGCCCATCTTGCTTGCGATCCCATATTCGATCATTATGGGCAAAGCAGGGCTGATGAACAGCCGCGTTGGACTGATTATTGTGTATCTTTCGATTTCTGTCCCATATGCGATTTGGCTTTTGGTTGGATTCTTCCAAACAGTCCCGCTTGAAATTGAAGAAGCCGCATACATGGATGGTGCGAACAAGCTTCAAGTATTTAGTCGTGTTGTCTTGCCGATTGTCGCACCCGGTGTAGTTGCCGTGGCAATTTATACATTTATCAACGTATGGAATGAGTTCCTGTTCTCACTCATTTTGATCAACAGCCGCGACAAAATGACCGTTGCGGTTGGACTGAAATCACTCATGGGTCAAGAGGTGCTGGACTGGGGCGTTATGATGGCTGCATCCGCACTTGTCGTAATTCCTTCTGTAATTTTCTTCATGCTGATCCAGAAGCGCATTGCTGGCGGTTTGGCACAGGGCTCTATCAAATAAAAGGAGATATTGTTATGAAAACGATTGGATATGCAATTGTCGGTACGGGATATTTCGGTGCTGAACTTGGTCGCATTATGAAAGAGCAGGAGGGGGCAAAAATTGTTGCAGTTTATGACCCCGAAAATGCTGAGACTGTGGCAAAAGAGCTTGGCTGCGATGTCGAAACGGATTTGGATAAGCTCTGCTCGCGTGATGATGTCGACGCTGTGCTGGTAGCTTCGCCGAACTATCTGCACAAAGAGCCAGTTTTGACAGCAGCACGTCATAAGAAGCACGTCTTCTGTGAAAAGCCGATCGCGCTTTGCTATGCGGACTGCGACGAAATGGTACGCGCCTGCAAAGAAAACGGTATGATCTTCATGGCAGGCCATGTCATGAACTTCTTCCGCGCGGTACGCCATACAAAGCAGCTGATCGCAGAGGGGAAAATCGGTCGTGTTCTCTATTGCCACTCTGCACGAAACGGCTGGGAAGAGCCGCAGCCGTCCATCAGCTGGAAGAAGATTCGCGCAAAATCCGGTGGTCACCTTTATCACCATATCCACGAGCTGGACTGCATTCAGTTCCTGATGGGACCGGCAACAGAGGTTACCATGACTGGCGGTAATGTTGCGCATAAGGGTGAACAGTTTGGCGACGAGGACGATATGCTGTTCCTCTTGCTGGAATTTGGAAACGGCACCTATGCTGTTGTGGAATACGGCTCTGCCTTCCACTATCCGGAGCATTATGTGCTGATTCAGGGTACAAAAGGCTACATTAAAATTGATATGTGCAATGTCGGCATGACGGTTAAAACTGCAGATGGTGAAGAAGAGCATTATCTGGTTCATGAGACCCAGGAAGAAGACGATCAGAGGACTCAGATTTATCACAGCACAGAAATGGATGGTGCAATCCAGTACGGTCATCCGGGCAAAAAGCCGCCGCTGTGGCTGCACGGAATCATGAAGAATGAAATGAAGTTCTTCAATGGCATTATGCATGGCGATCCGGTTACTGACGAGTTCCGTCCGCTCCTGACCGGTGAAGCTGCACGCGCAGCAATTGCTTCTGCAGACGCGGCCACAAAGTCGCTTCGTGAAGACCGCAAAGTTAAGGTTTCTGAAATCACAGGATAGTTCCATTTTCTTTATAAAAATTATAAGCAAGTTCTGTTCATCAAACAAATATGTACAGAGTTATTAAAGAAAGAGGGCAAACAAATGAAACATACTTTGAAACGTCTATTTAGCGCATTTCTTGTATCGTGTCTCCTTTTGACTATGTTCCCGCTTTCGGTATTCGCTTCCAGCACAAATGGCAGCAGCATAATAGAAGTCTTATCAAGAGCAAGTAAAACCGGCTTCTATTATAATTTTGACGGCGATACTTCATTTGACGGAAGCCGTATCGTTTCGGGAACAGAACAGGATATTTCGCGCTTAAAAGCCAGCACTCAAGGAACAGTTATTGTTCGATATAGAAGTACGGCATCTACAAATCAAGTCCTATTTGCGGCGGGAAGCTCCACAGAGAAGGACAAATATGGCGCGGTTATGGTTAATAATGTTTCGGGGATGAAAATGCAACGAATTGATTTCCCAGGTGGAATGGTCGCAAATCTCCGTGGAACAACTACCGGGTCTGGCTGGCATACCTTTGTTTACAGTGTAGATGCTAGCGACCTTACAAATACACAAGCAAAATCTGTAACAAGCTTTGATGGGAGTACCACTACACAGTTTCCGAATTTCGCCTCGTGGTTCAATTATAATGCAGAGGTTAATGATATTCAGTTTTTGAATATTGGTGGTACATCTGGCGCGTTGGCAAACTCGAGTAATAATGCAAATTTTGTAGGAGATATTTCTTTTGTTGCGTTTCTTCCAGAATTTATGTCACAGCAAGAAGCGGCGGCAATCTCCGGAGCAGAATGGCCTATTGGTAATCCCTTGGTATTCTCAAAGCATGACTTGAACATTCAGAGTGACGATGATGCAGTCCAACTTAGTGATGACGTTCTTGAGACTCTAAATAGCGCTGATAACATTACCATATTGGTGAAGTACAAAAACACAACAAATGGACCTGGTTCACTTCTGAGTGTCAGCGATACAAGCAAAAACGATGCACATTTCCACTTGTATCAATCGGGCAACCGTGTTGGATTTGAATTTAGAAATTCTGATTCTCCTAAATATTCTGCTTACTGCACTACGTTCGGTTATGAAGACAATATCGTTGCGTTCAAGGCAGAAAGCGGCGTAGGTTACAAGTTATTTGCAAATGGTCAAAAAGGCGGAACGACAGCCAAAACAGGTGATGATTACCAATGGCTAGGCGATATTCCGAACTTGACGACTGGTTATATTGGGAAAATGGATCGGCTGATTAGTTCCAGCAGTTATCCATACACAGGTACAATTGATTATATCTATGTCTTCACGTCGGCACTTTCTGACGAACTGCTTCTTGAGCTGACAAGGCCAACGTCCAGGAATGTTTTTTACGAGGGCGATGCTACAAGCTCGACATTCTTCAGAATTCCGTATTTGCTGTACTCTTCAAAGGGAACCTTAGTTGCTGGTTCCGATACAAACTATGGCAGCACTGGCGATTCAGCAGAGAATATTGACTCTGCACTTAGAATCAAGCATCAGGCACTCAGCTATACAGCGAATGATGGTTGGGAAGATGCGATTACGCCAGATTGTCTGCATATGAGTGACTATGCAGATGAATACGGATACAAACAAGGCTCAGCCTCCTTTATTGATGGAGTCATCGTAGAAGATACTGAGTATACAGACAGAATTTTGCTGTTGATAGACGCCTTTGCTTGGAACGGCGGCGGTTTCCAATCACTTAATATCGATGCTTATGGACAAGCGCATGGTGGTGTCGCTCGGAGTATGCCATTCGGTGACGGCTTCTGCACCATTGCGGGGCATAAATATTTCCTGCTCTCCGATCAAAACGTGAAGTCTGGAAATGTTAATATGAACACCGTTCGCAGTCGCTTTAACTACGCTGCTGATATTTATGGCGAGAAGAACGCGGATGGCAGATATAACGTTTATCATTTGCTGGGTACACCGACGGAGTATTCTTCCGACGGAACGACAGTTGATGATAGCAATTTGTCGCTTGGTGAGCTTTCAGAATACAGTCTCGGTGAAAATTATGAACTGTACAAGGACGGTCAGCTTTTGCATGTTACGCAGCGCAGCTCGGACATACAGGCAGCTTCGCAGTCTGTGCCGATGAAAATTTTCTATGAAGACTCTGAACTGCAAGTTTACAATACCAGTTATATCATGCAGGTTTATTCAGACGATGATGGAGAAACGTGGCATACGGACAAGATTATTTCTGGCATGGTCAAGAGAGAAGAGTCTCGGTACTATCTGACTGGACCTGGACATGGCATTCAAATTCAGAATGGTGATCATGCTGGCAGACTGGTTGTTCCAATCTACTATCAGCTTACTGGAGGAAATGGTACGCTGACAAGTGGCGCACGAACGGAAGTTATTTATAGTGATGATGGTGGAAACACTTGGGCACACGGTGACTGCCTTCCTGGAACAGTCGGTCATGAATCTGTTGTTGTAGAACTTCCAAATGGCAATTTGCAGATTTTTATGCGAAATACCAGCGGCAGCGGGGGTAAGATTAAAACCGCGACAAGTCTTGATGGCGGCGAAACATGGATTGATGTTACATCGGGACTTGGCGATAATCTGGCCGGTACGAACAGCCAGTTGTCAGCACTTTCATATAGTGGAACGGTTGTCTCGAAAAAAGATGGACAAGCATATCCTGCAGTTTTGCTGTCAATGGCGTATAACACCTCCAGAACAGATGGGCGTATCTATGTCGGCTTGATCAAAGAAAATGGTCAATACGACAACGGGAGCACGAAGTACTCTATCGACTGGGAATACGTCTATCAGGTTACTGAGGCCAGTGCACTCTTTGCTTATAGTAGTCTAGTTGAACTTGGCGATGGACGAATTGGAATGATCTATGAAGCATCGCCGACCACTTCGTGGGCAGATGGTTTGCGGTATATGTACTATGAAGAATTTACCATGAGTGAACTCACTGCGAATTGACGATTTAAATGTTCAGCGGGCTCTCATTATGAGAGCCCGCTACCGCCTAAAAGGAGAATACACAATGGATGAAAAGTTAAAAAGATATCAGGGCATCTTCCCTGCGTTTTACGCTTGCTATGATGATACAGGCAGAGTATCAACTTCTCGAACAAAGTCGTTGGCTAAGTACCTGCTTGCCAAAGGCGTAACAGGTCTTTATGTTGGTGGTTCCTCTGGTGAATGCATCTACCAAAGTGTAGAAGAACGCAAGGCCATCCTCGAAGCCGTTATGGACGCTGTTGGCGGCAAGCTCGTCGTCATCGCGCACGTCGCCTGTAACAACACCGCCGACAGCTGCGAGCTGGCGCGGCACGCCGAAAGCCTCGGCGTTGACGCAATCGCCGCCATCCCGCCGATCTATTTCCATCTGCCGCCGTATGCCATCGCGGACTATTGGAACGCCATCTCTGCAGCTGCGCCAAATACGGATTTTATCATTTATAATATCCCGCAGCTCGCGGGTGTCGCGCTCAGCACGCAGCTTTTGCAGGAAATGGCTAAAAATCTGCGCGTCATCGGCGTTAAAAACTCGTCTATGCCGACGCAGGATATCCAGATGTGGCTTGATGCGACCGAGCGCGAGCTCGTCGTGTTCAACGGTCCGGACGAGCAGCTGATCTCTGGTCTTGCCATCGGCGCGACCGGCGGCATCGGCGGCACCTACGCCGTCATGCCCGAGCTGTATCTGGCCATGAACGAGCACATCAACAAGGGCGAGATCGAAGCTGCCCGCGCCATTCAGTACGACGCCGACCGCATCATTTATAAGATGTGCAGCTGCCATGGCAATCTCTACGCCGTCATGAAAGAGATTCTGCGCCGTGAAGGTATGGACGTCGGTACTGTGCGCGCGCCGCTGCCGAATCTTGTCGCATCCGACATGGACACCGTCGTCTGTGCGAAGCAGATGATTGAAGAGGCTGTCCAGAAATATGTAAAAGCATAAATCACAGACCTGTTTTTGAATTGTAGCAAGAGGTGCATGTACATGAACGAAATGAGAAAACAGCAATTTACCGAGGCGCATACTTGGGTACGCGCGGAATTGGATCGCTGCGTAAATTTTTGGCTGAAAAACGGCATGGATCCGGAATTCGGCGGCGTCTATACCTGCCTTGACCGAACCGGTAAAATCTATTCCACGGACAAGAGCGTCTGGATGCAGGGGCGGTGCGGCTGGATCTTTGCCCATCTGTGCACAGTCTACGGCACGAAGCCGGAATGGCTCGACGCCAGCCGCAGCTGCCTTGATTTTATGGAGCGTCACTGCTTTAATCACGCCGCAGGCGACCGTATGTATTTTACCGTTACAAAGGACGGTCAGCCGCTGCGGCAGCGCCGGTATTGCTTCTCCGAGGCGTTCTGCGCCATGGCGAACGCGGAATATTACGCCGTCACGGGCGACGAAAGTCGCCTTGCCCGCGCGCGGCAGATGGCAGACCTCTATTGGGATCTCAACCACGGCATGGAAGACCCGGTCGGCATGGAACCCAAAACCATTCCCGAAACGCGCAGCGGCCGCGCCTTCGGCATTCCGATGATCTATCTCAACGTCGCGCTCATCCTCATGCGCTGCGACCCGGAGCGCAAGGATATTTACGCCGCGCGCGCGACGCAGTGCGTCGAGGAAATTTTCAAGTATTTTGTCAAGTTTGATCTCGGATGTACACTGGAAAATGTCGCTCCGGACGGCACGCCGCGCTTTGACTTCACCGACGGTCGTATTGTCAATCCCGGTCACGATATCGAGGGCGTGTGGTTCCTGCTGGAGTACGCAAAGCAGTTCGGCAAGCCTGAACTCATCGAAAAGGCGCAGACCATCTTCGACAACGCCATCCGCGCCGGTTGGGACGAGGAATACGGCGGACTTCTGTACTTTGTCGACGCCAAGGGCCTGCCGCCCGAGGCGTATGAGCACGATATGAAGCTCTGGTGGCCGCATAACGAAATTCTCATTTCCTCTATGATGCTCTACCGCGACACCGGAAACGAGCAGGATCTCGACTGGTTCTTCAAGACGCTTGATTACTGCCAGAAGCACTTCTCCGATCCGGCCTACGGCGAATGGTACGGCTATCTGCGCCGCGACGGGCTTCCTACCATGCCCCCTACCAAGGGCAGCACGTTCAAAGGACCGTTCCATCTGCCGCGCTGCCTCATTCAGCTCGACCAGATGATGACCGAGCTCGAGGCGCGCGCATGAACCGGAAGGAGGCAGTATGAACTATCTTGGAATCGATTACTCTGTTAAGAATATGCCCGCGCTCGATCCGGGGTTCATTCCCTTCGGCGTGTGGGCAAAGGCATATCTGAAAGAAGCAGATCACCCGTTCAAGATCGCTGTCGAACGCGATCACGGCAAGATCACCGTCTATGAGACGCGCCTGCGCGGCGAAGCTTTCGCTGCCGCGAACATAAGATTTGCAGAGCGGCTCGTCAAAATGCTTCTCTGGTCGGCTGGTGGCTTCCGTATCTATCTTCAGGGCGACGATACGATCGCCGCGCAGATCCGGGACGCTTACCGTCCCGGCGGCGCACGGGAATTTGACGCGGGCTTCGAGTTTGATATGTTTGAGCGCCCTCTGGAGGTCATCATCTGCTCTGAGGACGACTTCCCTACCGCCAATGAGCTGCCCATCCGCGTCGGCGGTCATACCAACGGCTGCCGCATCGGCTTTGACGCGGGCGGCTCTGACCGCAAAGTCTCTGCCGTCATCGACGGCAAGACCGTCTACTCAGAGGAGGTCGTCTGGCACCCGAAAACCAGCGCCGACCCGCAGTATCAGTTTGACGGCATCGTCACGGCTTTTAAGACCGCAGCCTCCAAAATGCCGCGCGTCGACGGCATCGGCGTTTCCTCCGCCGGCACCTTCGTCGGCAATGCACCGATGGTGTCCTCCCTGTTTATCAAGGTCCCGCGTGAACGCCGCGAGGAGGTCAAAACGATCTATGACCGCGCTGCGAAGGAGATCGGCGATGTACCCATCGTCGTTGCCAACGACGGCGACGTGACTGCACTGGCGGGCTATATGAGCCTTGACAAAGGCTGCGTCATGGGCCTTGCAATGGGCACGAGCGAAGCTGTCGGTTACGTCGACGCCGAGGGAAATATTCTCGGCTGGTTCAACGAGCTGGCCTTTGCACCGGTCGATCTGAATGAACACGCCATGCGCGATGAGTGGTCCGGCGATCTCGGTGTCGGCTGCAAATATTTCTCGCAGGACGCGGTCGCAAAGCTCGCGCCCGCCGCAGGCATCGCGCTGTCTGAGCATCTCACACCCGCTGAAAAGCTCAAGGAAGTGCAGAAGCTGGCGGAAGGGGGCAATCCCTATGCGCTGGCGATCTTCGATTCCATCGGCGTGTATCTGGCACATACGCTCAGCCTCTATGAGATGTTCTATGACATCCGGAATCTGCTCGTCCTCGGACGCGTGGCTTCCGGCATCGGCGGCGAGCGCATCGTGTCCGAATGCCAGCGTGTACTGAACGAGGAATATCCAGAGCTTTCGCGGAAGCTGCGCGTCATGCTGCCGGATGAAAACTTCCGCCGTGTCGGTCAGTCAATGGCGGCGGCCAGCTTGCCGGATATCCGCTGAGCACACCAGAAAGGAGTCAATTTATGTTACATCTGAATCTGATCCGGGTGAGATCACCCGAGGAAATGGCCCGCGCTGCGGCAGATATGTTTGAAGATCTCATCCGGGCAAAACCAGCGTGCGTATTAGGGCTTGCTACCGGCTCGACGCCGCTGCCCCTCTACCGCGAGCTGATTGCACGCGAGCAGGGAGGAAAAATCGACTTTTCGCGCGTGCGTTCGGCAAATCTGGACGAGTACAAAGGGTTAGCGCCCAACCAGCCGCAGAGCTACCGCCGCTTCATGCAGGAAAATCTGTTCGACCATATTTCCATCAAGCCCGAAAATACCATCGTCCCGGACGGTTTGGCAGCCGACATCCCTGCCATGTGCGAAGCTTATGAGCATCAGATCGAGGACTGGGGCGGCGTGGACATTCAGCTGCTCGGTCTCGGCCACGACGGGCATATCGGCTTTAACGAACCCTGCGACCATTTCCCGGTCATGACGCATGAGGTAAAGCTCACTGAAATGACGCGCGAGGCGAATAAGCGCTTCTTTGATTCACTGGAAGACGTTCCGACCTCCGCCATCACGATGGGCATCGGCACGGTCATGTCCGCGCGGAAGATCTTAATGATCGTCACTGGTGCAGATAAGGCAGAGATCCTCCATCAGGTCTTCTTCGGATCGGTCAAGCCCGAGGTTCCCGGCTCCATTTTGCAGTTCCATCCCGACGTGACCGTCATCTGCGACGAAGCGGCGGCAAGGTTTGTGGAGGAATGATATGCTTTTTAAGAATGCCAATATTTTCGTGGGCGGTCAGTTCCAACATGGCTCCTTCCGCGTAGAAAACGGAAGATTCGCTGAAATTTTGACCACCGTCCCTGCGGAGGACGGCATCGATCTGGAAAATCAGTATGTCATTCCGGGTCTTGTGGACGTCCACAACCATGGCAACTCCGGCGCGGACTTTTCAGACGGCGACTATGACGGACTTATCAAAATGGCGCGCTATCTCGCACAAAACGGCGTGACGAGCTTCGCGCCCGCGTCCATGACGCTGCCCTACGACGTGCTGGAGGCGGCGTACAAAACGGCTGTGCAGCTTAAAAAGGCGCAGCCGGAGGGCTGTGCCCATCTCATGGGCATCCAGATGGAGGGACCGTTCTTCTCCGAGAAGAAAAAGGGCGCGCAGAACGGCGCGTATCTGAGAGATCCGGATTTTGCGGCGTTCCAGCAGCTTTATGACGCTTCCGAAGGGCTCATCCGTATCGCGGACGTGGCAGCAGAGCTGCCCGGTGCGGTGGAATTTGCCGAAAAAGCGTCCAAGCTCTGCACCGTCTCCATCGCGCACACCGACTGCACCTATGAGGAAGCGTCGGCGGTACTCGATGCGGGCGCGTCCCACCTGACGCACCTGTATAACGCCATGCCCGGCATCCACCACCGCAAGCCCGGTCCCATTGGCGCGGGCAGCGAACGTGAAAACGTGGTCGCGGAGCTGATCTGTGATGGACAGCACATTCACCCGAGCGCAGTGCGCATGGCGTTTAGGCTGTTTCCGGGGCGCATTTGCCTGATCTCCGACGCGCTGCGCTGCTGCGGCATGCCGGACGGGCAGTACACCCTCGGCGGACAGGACGTGTTCCTGTATGGCGGCGTGGCGAAGCTCGCGGACGGCACACTCGCCGGCTCCGCGACAAATCTCTATGATTGTATGCGCAAGGCAGTCGAATTTGGCATCCCGAAGGAGCAGGCGATCTTGGCTGCAACGCTGATTCCCGCGCGGGAGATCGGGCGCGAGAAGGAGATCGGCTCCATCGAATCCGGCAAGCTGGCTGACTTCGTTGTTTGCGACGAGGAGCTGAGCCTTGCCAGGGTGTTTATGGGTGGAAAACAGATTTGTGAATAAAGGGAATGCCGCATGAAATATGAGCTTCTACATTTAAAGCAATTTTTTCCGAACCTTGGGACGCAAAGCGGAGATCCGCTTGTTAAGGTATATCTTCCGGATAATTTAACGGAAATGGGACGTGGTGGTGAGCGGCGTCCTTGCCTGATCGTTTGCCCCGGCGGGGCCTATGAGTTTTGCAGTCAGCGGGAGGCCGAGCCGATCGCATTTCACTTCCTGCCGGAAGGATTCAACGTGTTTGTCCTGTTGTACTCTGTTGCACCGCATCACTATCCGGCACAACAGTGCGAGGCGGCAGCCCTGATAGAACTGATCAATCAAAACGCGGATATATGGCACTGTGACACAGGTCGAATTGTGCTTATGGGTTTTTCGGCAGGTGGGCATCTTGCCGCGCAGTACGCAACGTCATATGATTCCAGCACGATTCGTACAGTAATTCCGAACAGCAAGCCGGTGCAAGCGACAGTCCTGGGTTATCCGGTGATCACGGCAGATCCGAAATGGACGCACCAGATCAGTATGACTGCGTTAACAGGAAAAGCGCATTGTTCACCAGAGGAGCTTTATCTATTTTCTGTTTAAAGTACAACCTTACAATAAGGTTGTACCTTTTCTATCGTTCCATGTCTGTGTTATGCTTCCTTTTTCTTTTTGTTTACAAAATACAGTATCACGCCCAGAAACAGCATACCACCCACCATATTGCCAAGAGTTACGGGAATACTGCTCTTTACAAAGAAATTTGCCAGATTTAAGCCGGAAAGCTGCTCTGCCGTATAGCCATACTCTTCCATGGCACGCTGCACATAGGTTTCGTTCTGCATGGCAAAAAGTCCCGCCGGAATATAGTACATATTTGCAACACAGTGCTCATAGCCGCTGACAACAAAGGCAAGAATCGGGAAGAAAATCGCCCAGACCTTTCCCTCAATATCCTTGGCTGCTGCCGCCATCAGAACCGCTGCACAGACAAACACATTACATGCAATACCGGAGGCAAATGCCGTCCCGAAGGAAAGATTTACCTTTCCTAACGCAACTTTGATGGTAAATGCGCCCAAAAGTCCATTGGTGAAATTGTACTGACCCGCCGCATATGCCAGAAAAGCAATCACCACGGAA
>OLOX01003646.1_pt1 | contig 11365 bp, 9 predicted proteins | sample 1672091 | NCBI WGS metagenome assembly OLOX01 (sample SAMEA3136644, study PRJEB25190) | human gut metagenome | reverse complement strand
GCTAAGAAACAACTATGATAGCATGCATAAAACTCGCCACCGGTTGAGCCTCAATGGTGGATAACAGGATTTAGCAGGAAGGATATGTTTTTTATTAATCCTGATAAGCTCAGGATAACCATGCTGCCATAGCTGCTGTTTACACGCTTTCATTTATATCCATTGCGGTAATCATCGCTATCAGATCGTTCAGATTTTTGGTAACCAAGATGATCATCCATTGCTGCTTCCATCATCTCTTTGATGGTGCCGCCAAGCAGATCCTTAAGCGCATCCTGGATATCTTCAGCGGTTTCAATATCATACTCTTGAAGAAGTTGCTGAATGATGTTTCGCTTTCCTTCTGTCATTACTACTTTGTGTACAGGTTTCTTTTCTCTTCTTGCCATAATAAAAGGCCTTCTATGATTTATATTTTATCATAGAAGACCTTGCTGTTATTAGCTATTTACAGAAAAAGTTTCACATACTCCGACTTTCCGCTCTGCGACAGTTGTCCCGCCGGCTTGTTTAATATAATCTTATCTTTATCCTCGTATACTATATCCATCTTAACTAATAATTCCAATACTCTTAATCCACTTTGTAAAAAGTACTTTCCACTCACCAGTCTGTGCAAAATCATCACCACAGCCATAACCATGGCCACCTGTTCTGAATATATGAAGTTCAGCACTTACCCCGGCTTTTCTTGCTGCCATATAAAAGCCCACACTGTTCTCAGACAATGTTGTTCTGTCATCATCCGTTTCACATATAAATACTGGCGGCATATCCGGTCTTACAAGCTTATCCGGATTATACTTATGCAGTATCTTTGCCTTACTGCCACTGATTCTCTCAAGCACCTGTTCCTCAGACATATATCTTTTGCCTGCTTCAATACAATCGTCAATACTTATAACCGGATATGAACAAACAGCAAAATCTGGTCTTGCTGATAGTTTATCATATTCATCCTTATACTTATAATCCGCATACACATCACTTTCATACGCTGTTGATAATAACGCTGCCATAAAGCCTCCTGCTGAAAAGCCCATAACGCCTATCTTAGCTTCATCTATACCGAATTCCTGCGCCCTTCCTCTTATAACTCTCATTGCGCGCATAGCATCTATAAGTGGGACATCCTCTGCATTATCATGTTCATCTGATGGAAGTCTGCATTCAAGAACAAATGCAGCTATTCCCATACTATTAAGCCACTTTGCAACATCTTCACCTTCAAAGTTGTATACAAGGCGTCTGAACGCACCTCCTGGAATAATCAATACTGCCGGAATCCTTTGTCTGTCTGTACTGTTACCAATACCATCAGGTATATAAGGAACAATATCCGGATCTGTAATGTTCTGCACTATATGCTTTACTCTTCCATCAGGCATATCTTCAGTGTAATATTTTCTTGTAAGCTTAGGGTTCTGCGAACCCGGAGCCCCATGCTCAAACAGCCTTATCTTGTTTACTGGTGTCTTAAACACCTCATTCTGCGTATCTGTCATATCTACTCATCCCTGCTCTCAAGAAACAAAAGCTTATTAGCCTGTATGCTCAGCTCATCATAATGCATAAGCATATCACTCTCATCATATTCTTCCGGAATCACTTTATAGCCTTCAAACCTTATAAGATTCTTGAAATATTCTTCCACATCTGCTGTCTGCTTAACAACAACCTCACTGAATGCCACTCCCTCTTCTGACTCCTGAAAATCTGGTCTGTAAAGAAGCTCACCGGTAATTATATTTTCTTTATCGGCTACAAATACAGCTTTGGCATAATATTTGTTACTGTCCGTTGTCGCAAGACGTATTCTTCTTGGTGGTGCCATCGTCTTATCATTCATGGCATTCGCTTTCCTGACTTCTTCTGCATCAAAATATTCCTTTTCAATTATCATATTTAACCTTCTTTCTGTCATATAAATCACTCATAGTTTTACAATATCCAAAACAGGACGATATATTTAAGGTCCTTATGGATATATGTTCTAAACAGGCTTTTGTATCAGGGGAAACTATTTTTCCATTTTTTAGCCCCAAAAATGGAATTTATTTTTTTACTTTCTTTTCCCCGGTTTTGCATTAAATAAATTCATCTTCTTCTTTTCACCTTGCTTCTTTTTGAAAAATTATATTTCCTTTTTTATGAAGAATTTCGGAAAATTAGATTTGCGTGATACAAAGAAGTAATTGTCTACCACTATGCTAACTCACATAGTGCTAAACGTCAATTATTTCTTACCATTATATTTTATCTGGTCTGACTTCTGTTGAATTAACTTCACGCACCATCTGCATCATATAATTTTTATTCATATCACCATTATCAGGAACTAATATAAGTTCGTGTATGCTGCTTGGTAAAACATATAGCCCTTTACAATTATTACAAGTTTAATCCTTCACCTTATTTAAACAATCCTTTAAAATGTCTGTGTTATCGTAAAGCAATACAGATACCCCGAATGTTCTGTCTTTGTTAGATAGCACATAAAGGCTTGTATTAAAATCATCTTTATCCATTTTATAGCAGATATTATTCTTAACATTGGAAAACCATGACACCCCCACCTACAACAAACTTATAGAATTCGTAAAATCACTGGTGGATTAAAATTAATGCAATAACAATCACATATGAATAAAATTCTACAAGAAAACAGTTGTAATTGCCCCCGATATGAAGATAATATTAGAATACAGAGCTTGATTATAGGAGAGACTTGAAGTGAATATAAGAAAAGCAGACATAGCATTTGACTACGTTATAAAACAAATGAAAGGACAACCATGATAAAAATTGACCTCATAACCGGATTCTTAGGTTCCGGCAAGACAACATTTATAAAAAAATATGCAAAGCATCTTATGGATAAAGGGCATCATATAGGGATTCTGGAGAATGATTTTGGTGCAATTAATGTAGATATGATGCTTCTTCAGGAGCTTATGGGAGATTACTGTGACCTTGAGATGATATCAGGCGGCTGTGATAAGGAGACACACAGACGCAGATTCAGGACAAAGCTTATCGCAATGGCAATGAGCGGGTATGACAGGATAATTGTTGAACCGTCAGGAATATATGATATAGATGAATTCTTTGATGTGCTGCATGACGAGCCGCTCGACCAATGGTATGAGGTTGGCAGTGTTATAGCGATAGTTGATGCGCAGATACCTGATAAGCTGTCTAAGGAGGCGGATTATCTGCTTGCTTCTGAGGCTGCGGATGCAGGCAGGATAATTCTCAGCCATACTGACGAGGCATCACCCGAACAGGCAAAGGCAGCGGTAAAGCACATAAACAGAGCGCTTAAGCAGATACAGTGCCGCAGGCATTTTGATGAAAATAATGCCGGTGAGGTACTTATGAAAAGCACAATGCAGCTTACAAAAGAGGACATGGACGCGCTGATGACATGCGGATACGTGTCAGAGGATTTTCAAAAGATGGATATAGGCGATGACGAGGGCTTTAAATCGCTGTTTTTCATGAATATGGATATAAGCAGGGAGCAGCTCGCCAGAGCCGCTGCCGTGCTTATGAATGATAAGGAAATAGAGAAGAAATGCGGACATATATACCGCATTAAGGGCTTCATTCAGGAAGCGGATGGCAGCTGGCTTCAGATTAACGCAATCCACGGACAGACAACAGTTGAGCCTGCTGCGTCAGGACAGAGCGTTATTATTGTGATAGGCGAGCATCTTGATGAAGAGAGCATCCGCCGGGAGCTTAACGGTAGTAACTAGCAGTAGTAAAATATTAAAAGATACGCCATCCGGTGCAGTGCCGGGGGGCGTATTTTTTTACTGTCTCTGAGATAATGGTTTATGAATAATCAGTTCCTGAACAATTACGCTGTACCCAAACGACAGTTAAATGCTTGCGGCTTGCCTGTACGGCTGATATAATAAAAGATAAGTTATACGACAGGTTAATAACATTATAATACAGTGTGTGACAGATGTTGAATGGAGGAGTTAAGAAGTGGCAGATTTGGATAACAGCAAGGATTTGATTAGTGTATTGTGGAGTGGGGCAGATATCTTACGTTCCAAGATGGATGCTAATGAATATAAGGACTATTTATTAGGAATTGTATTTTATAAATATCTTTCGGATTCATTTCTTATAAAGGCGTATGACCTTATGTATGACGAAAAGCCTGAATCGATTAATGCGGCATTGGAAGCATATAAGGAGGCAATGTCTGAGGATAATGAAGACAAAGCAGAACTAAGGGAACAGATAATTCGTGAATGTCATTATCTCATTGAACCGGAGCTTACATATTCATGTTTTGCTGATGCAGCACGCAATAATACATTTAACCGTGAACAGCTTCAGAAGGCATTCAACAATATTGAACAGAGCGGTGAGATGTTTGCGGATCTGTTTGATGATATTGATCTATATTCAAGCAGGCTTGGAACAGGAGACCAGAAGCAGAGTGATACGATAGCCAGCCTGATTAAGGAGATTGACAAGGTTGATCTGCTTAATTCAGATGCAGAGGTGCTTGGCAATGCATATGAATATCTGATTGGACAGTTTGCATCGGAGACGGGCAAGAAAGCAGGGGAATTCTATACTCCGCAGGCTGTGTCAAAGATTCTCACAAGAATAGCAATAACGGGGCAGGAGACATTAAAAGGTCTGTCGGTATATGACCCTTGTATGGGGTCGGGCTCGCTTCTTCTTAATGCTAAGAGATATTCCAAAGACCCTCATAATATCAAATATTTTGGACAGGAGCTTAACACTTCAACTTATAATCTGGCAAGGATGAATATGATACTTCATGGAGTCCATCCGGATAACCAGAAGCTTCATCATGGCGATACGCTTGATGAGGACTGGCCTACAGGCGAGGAGACAGATTTTAACATGGTACTCATGAATCCTCCATATTCATCCAAATGGAGCGCTGCGGCAGGATTCCTGCAGGATGAGCGCTTTAGTGATTACGGAGTGCTTGCACCAAAGTCAAAGGCAGACTATGCATTTTTGCTTCATGGATTATATCATCTGAAAAGCAATGGAACTATGGCAATTGTACTTCCTCATGGTGTCCTGTTCAGAGGTGCGGCAGAGGGGAAGATAAGAGAAAAGCTGCTCCGTTCAGGTAATATATATGCAGTTATCGGACTGCCGGCGAACCTCTTTTACAATACATCAATTCCTACGTGCATAATTGTACTCAAGAAACACAGAGATGGACGTGATGTACTTTTTATTGATGCTTCCAAGAAATTTGTAAAAGGCAAGAAGCAGAATGAGATGAGTGATGAGCACATAGAAGAGGTGCTTAATCTGTATAACAGGCGTGAAAGTGTTGATAAGGAAGCGTACCTTGCAACCTTTGAAGATATCGAAAAGAATGACTTCAACCTTAATATTCCGCGTTATGTTGATAATTTTGAAAAAGAGGAAGAGGTAGATATTAATTCGCTTCTTGCGGACATGCAGCAGACGGACAGAGAGATTGCAGAGACACAGACAGAATTCGTATCGCTTCTTAAAGAACTTACATCTGACGATGAGGAAACTATGGCGTCAATTAACAGATTTATTAGTATGCTGGACAAGAATTGATAAATCATCCGGGAGATGAGTTTACTGTTAGCTTGCGGTTATGCAGGCTTGGAAATGGAGGTTGACGTGAACGAAAATGTGAAAAAACCGAAGGTTAGGTTCAAAGGGTATGAGGACGCTTGGGAACAGCGTAAGTTGGGGAATGTCTGTTCAAGAGTTCAAGGAAATGATGGAAGAATGGAACTGCCCACATTAACTATATCTGCTGGCAATGGATGGATGAGGCAAGAGGATAGGTTCTCTGGAAATATAGCAGGTAAAGAACAAAGAAATTATACATTGCTTCATAGAGGTGAATTATCATATAATCACGGAAATTCTAAACTTGCAAAATATGGAGCTGTGTTTTCACTACAAACATATGAAGAAGCACTTGTGCCAAGGGTTTATCATAGCTTCAAAGTTGAAAATGGTGATGCAGATTTCGTGGAATATTATTTTGCTACAAAGTTACCAGATAAGGAACTTGGCAAATTGATTTCATCGGGAGCAAGAATGGATGGACTTCTTAATATTGGATATGAAGAATTCATGGGGATTCCTTTCTTATTTCCAAATGAAGAGGAACAGAGTAAAATTTCGTCATATTTCAGAACACTCGATCACCTCATCACTCTTCACCAGCGAGAGTGTGAGCAGGCAAAAAAATATAAAAAATATATGCTTCAAAAAATGTTTCCTCAAAATGGTTCAAATGTTCCGGAGATAAGATTTTCAGGATTTACTTACGCTTGGGAACAGCGTAAGTTAAGCGAGATAGCCACAATGCACGCAAGAATAGGTTGGCAAAATTTAAGAACTTCTGAGTTTTTAGATAACGGCGACTATATGTTAATTACGGGGACGGACTTTATGGACGGTGCTGTAAATTTTGATACTTGCCACTATGTAGAGCGTGAACGCTATGAGCAAGATAAGCACATACAAATTCGTAATGGTAGTATCTTAATAACAAAAGACGGAACACTCGGAAAAGTGGCTTATATTCAAGGCTTAACAATGCCTGCAACACTTAACGCAGGAGTATTTAATGTTGAAATCAGAGATGAAAAAGAAGTCGATAACAGATACCTTTTTCAATATTTGAAAGCTCCGTTTTTGATGGACTATGTCGATAAGAAAGCAACAGGCGGAACTATCAAACATCTTAATCAAAACATATTGGTTGACTTTCCTGTTGTGTTACCTCAAAAAGACGAACAAGCAAAAATTGGAGAGTATTTTCTTGGAATCGACAACCTTATCACCCTTCATCAGCGTAAGCCTAATTTTTATACAGGAGGATATTATGCTGAATAATATAAACAAAACAGACTTATTTTACGATTATTACGCTCAATGGATTACGGTTTATAAGGAAGGGGCGATAAGGAAGGTTACAATGGATAAATACCTGCTTACGCAGGCTTGGATTAAGCAATTAGCACCGGATTTGAAAGTGTGCGAACTTTCAAGGATAACATATCAAAAACTCTTGAACGATTATGCGAAGTCACACGAAAGACAGACCACAATGGACTTTCATCATCAACTTAAAGGTGCAATTTTAGATGCGGTAGATGAGGGACTTATAGAACGAGACCCTACAAGAAAAGCTATCATAAAAGGTAAAAAGCCTCGACACAAAAAAATCAAATATCTTAATCAGTTTGAGTTGCACAAACTTTTATCTGACTTAAATCTTAGTCAAGAGATAAATTGGGATTGGTTTATTCTGTTGGTTGCAAAAACCGGAATGCGATTTTCTGAAGCGTTGGCTATAACTCCAAAAGACTTTGATTTTTCAAAGCAGTCTTTATCTATCAATAAAACCTGGGATTATAAAGGCGGTGGTGGGTTTATGCCCACCAAAAATCAGTCGTCGGTCAGGAAAATACAGATTGATTGGCAGCTCATTATTCAATTTTCTACTTTGGTTAAAGACTTACCTGAAGATGAACCGATTTTTGTTTCGGAAAAGGTGTATAACTCTACTGTCAATGACATTCTTACAAGACACTGTAAGAAGGCAGATATACCGGTTATATCTGTTCACGGACTAAGACATACACACGCTTCACTGCTATTATTTGCCGGAGTATCAATAGCAAGTGTGGCTCAACGATTAGGACATTCAAGTATGACAACAACGCAAAAGACCTATCTTCACATTATTCAAGAACTTGAAAATAAAGATGTTGATTTGGTAATGCGTTCATTGTCGAGCTTGAATTGACAACAACCGGCTTACGCTGATGAAGAGTGATGAGGTGGTCGAGCTGCTTAAAAAGGCTGCTAATATGTGCCTGTTCCTCTACTGTTGGAAGCGATAAAGTCACACCAAAATATCCTTCTGTTGTCATTCCTGTTAATGCGGTTTGCGTTGATACACTTATCAAATATTTACGAACGTCAATATTATAATTTAACTCCAATGTTGCAAAATGAGAATTGATAACACTTTGGTCTAATTTAACTCTTCTTGTATGCCACGCAAATGCACTACCTACGCCGTTTTTTCCTACGCAAACAGTTCTTGCAATCCCTTCTGGAACGAGTGATGATTCTCCATAAATCAAATCATTTTCTTCAAGCAAAAATTTTTCATCGTTTACTGGACCTAGTCTGTAAATTTCTCCATCAAAAATATCATTATCATAAATATTTCCAACACCAATTACATTGGTTCCAGTACCATAATCTTCCTTGCTTATGTATATACCCGCATTATGACTAATAACCAAATCCCCCAACTTACGCTGTTCCCAAGTGTCACTAAACCCTTTGAAGCGAATTGCCGGAATGTCTGTTATTTTTGTCATTTTGCACTACCTCCAAGCAATTTTTTGAGTTCAGCAAGACCGAGCATATCAAATTCACTACCTTCAAGGTCATCAATCATAGAAGAAAGTGATTTTTCTGTTTCTTCTATTTGATTTTCGACATCTGCGAAAGTAGTTTCATATTTCTTTGCAAGTGCTTCAAGCTTTGAAACCAAATCAGATATAATGCTATCCGGCAACTGCATAAGATTATCAATAAGCGGCTTTATCCACTTATCTTTAAGAAGTTCAAGAACTTGTTCATCGGACAAGTGTTCAATCGTATCTTTCGTTTTTTCTTCAAGCAAGGCATTATCACGCTTAATGGCAGTTTTCAATGCTTTTTCTTCTGTATTCAATTCCGAAACAGATTTAAGTTTTTCCTTTGTTTCAGGTTCAACACCGTCGGATTTCATAGCTTTTTTGATTTCTGCAAAGACCCAGCTATCTTCGTTTACAAAATCAGCCTCTTTTTCTTCCTCGGAAAGTGTGTCAAGTATTTCTTCGTATTCGGAAGCAATTTCTGAAAGTCGATTTTCTTTTTCACTTAATGCTTGCTTGTCATCGGCAAGTATAGTGCTTTGAATAAGGTCAAATGGTATAATGCGACCTTTCCATCCTTCTTGTACTTCCTGCTCAACATTTCCTTTTTTCTTGACCACCATATTAGCGTCAACAATTTTAGTTGCTCCAAAGCCCTCTGTTTGAATAATTTCCAAATCTACGGCAATCTTAGTCCAGTCATCATCAAGAAGCTGGTATGCTTCATATCTGTCAACTAACGGGATGGCAGCCATTCGTGCAAAGATATTTTTTGATAAAAGCTCCTCTGTTTTAGAGATACTGAGACTTTCCATCTTTGTAATCAGCTCATCATACAAATATGTATCAAAATCAGCAAAAACGGACTTGAACTCGTTTTCAAAACTTGTTATATCACTGTGTTCTTTAATTGCCTTTTTTATATCTTTAACTACGAATTTGCAATATTCGGAAGATGTATTTTCAAACAAATCAGAGCGAAGTGCCGGGAAAGCTGTCCAATATTCTTTGAGTTCATCAATTTCAGATGCCGGTAGACCGCCGAACATAGACGCAAAAATATCCCAAGATTCTGCCACCTCTGAGGAATCCACATATCTCGGAATATTAAGGTTATAATCGTTCTCTCTGATTTCGTCACGGCTGACAACTCGTGAATACTTGTCCACGCTTTCTCTCCGTGTAACAACATCTACAATCTTCTTAATATCTGAAGCTCTCAGCTTATTGTTTTTGCCCTCTTTGATATATCCTTTTGAAGCATCTACTATAAGAACATCTGTATTGGTTCTCTTTTGCTTCAACACCATAATTATTGTCGGAATACCTGTGCCGTAAAAAATATTTGCAGGCAATCCTATGATTGTATCAATCTTATTTTTTTCAATTAAGTTCTTGCGAATTTCGCCTTCTTCGCCGCCACGGAACAAAACACCGTGAGGAAGAACAATAGTCATAATGCCATCAGGCTTAATATGATAAAGGTCGTGAAGCAAAAAGGCATAGTCTGCCTTACCCTTTGGTGCAAGACCATAACCGGCATAACGAGGGTCAGTATCCTTATCAGCTGGATTCCAAGCCTGTGAATATGGAGGGTTGGAAACTACGGCGTCAACATAGAGTGGATTGTATGTTCCTGTCGGGTCGTTTTCATCGAAATACGGCCAGTCGTCCTCCAAAGTATCGCCGTTTCTTGTTACTATGTTATCTGCTTCAATACCACGCATTACCAAGTTCATACGAGTAAGGTTATATGTATTCTGCTTTAATTCCTGAGCGTAGTATTTAACTTTGTTTTCGCCCTCAATGTACTTTGAAGCACTCTTACCGATGTTGATTAACAAGGAACCAGAACCGCTTGTAGGGTCGAATATTTCAATTTTCTCTCTGTTTTTCAAGTGATTTGCAACTATTTCAGACATAAGCAAGGATACTTCGTGCGGAGTGTAGAACTCGCCGGCTTTTTTACCTGCATTCGCCGCAAACTTTTCAATCAAATATTCATAAATAAATCCAAGAACATCATAGCCCTGCTTACCATCCATAGGAATATCTTTTATAAGCTGAATGAGTTCGCTAATAGACTTTGACTGCGAAGCAGCACTATCACCTAATTTTGAAAGACCAGTTTGCAGAGTATCAAAAACGCCCTCAAACACTTTCTTGTGGGTTGGGTTTATTAAACGGCTAAACGCTGAAAGAGCGTCACGAACATCTTGAACACTGAAATCGCTACCTTTTGCAAGCCAAGTTGAAAAGAGATTGTCGTAAGAAATAAAATATCCCAAGTTCTTCTGAATGCTTTCAACCGTATCAGTATCTTCTTCTGTTAATTCGGGAAGATACTCGTCAGTCCAATCATTAGCTTTCAGATATTTAACTTCTTTCTCCGAAAGGAATTTATAGAAAATAAATCCTAAGATATAGTCCTTATATTCATTTGCTTCGATTTTGGAACGCATTTTGTTTGCAGACTCCCAAATCTTTGCAGCTAACTGCTGTTTATTCATAATAAACCTCCGTATTATTTGTTGTAGCTATCTATATTCTATCTGACAATGGCACTATTTTTAAGTATAAAATAATTAGTGTCCCATAAAACGGACTCAGTTTTCTTCATCAGGAAGAAAATCTATAATATCTTCTACATTGCAATCAAGTGCAGCACATACTTTTCCAAGCACTTCGGTCGTCACATTTTCATCTCTGCTCATTTTGCTCATTGTGTAATGACTTAAACCAGCAAGAGCTTCTAAGTCTTTTTTCTTCATATCTCTGTCAACAAGAATGTGCCACAATTTTTTATAACTAACAGCCATTTCATTGCACCTCTTTCTTAGTTAAAGTGTAAGTATATATATGGTGAATTGGAAAATTAAATTCCAGTCCATTCACCCAAAAACTGGAACTTAGTA
>OLOX01003644.1_pt1 | contig 11368 bp, 12 predicted proteins | sample 1672091 | NCBI WGS metagenome assembly OLOX01 (sample SAMEA3136644, study PRJEB25190) | human gut metagenome | reverse complement strand
GCGGTTATCGCTGCCGTAATCGTATCGGGGGGGACGAAACCGTGAACATGGCGCTGATCTGCATGGGGCGGCTCAAGGAAAAATACTGGCGCGACGCGGCGAACGAATACGAAAAGCGGCTCTCGCGGTTTGGAAGGTTCGAGGAGATCGAGCTGCCGGATCTGCCCGAGCCCGCGAACAGCTCGCCCGCCGTCGAGGCGCAGATTTGCGAAAAAGAAGGACGGGCGATTTTGCAGAAGGTGCGCGAGGACGATATCGTCATCGCGCTGTGCATCGGCGGAAAACAGCTCGACTCCGTGCAGCTTTCCGAAAAGCTGACGCAGTTTGGCGACACCGGGCGGCGGGTGGTGTTCATCATCGGCGGCTCGCTGGGGCTTTCGCCGCAGGTGGTCGCGCGGGCGAATTTCAAGCTGTCGTTTTCCCCGATGACTTTTCCGCATCAACTGGCGCGCGTGATGCTGCTGGAGCAGACCTACCGCGCGATGAAGATCGCGGCGGGGGAACGGTATCACAAATAAATTTCGGATGCGTCAATCGCATCCGATAGACAAACGGACGGGCGAAATCCGCGAAACGCGGGCGCGGCCAAAGAGAAGGCAAGAGCATGCGGTATGATTTTGAATTGGTCGGCAAGATTGGCTCGATGGCGCTGATTCGCCGCGAGGACGCCGACATTGATTACAACATTTTTTCCCGCCTGGGCAGCGAGCTAAAGCCGGGCATGATCTGGGTGACGAGCGGCGCGGCGGAGATCGGGCGGCTGGATTACATCAAGCGCACGGGGCACGAGCTGACCTGCGACAGCGTGGACGCCAAGACGGATTACGCGGCGCAGGGACAGAGCATCCTGATGGAGCAATACCGCCACTTCGTCCGGCCGGAATACTCCGTGCGTCAGGTGCTGGTGGAGCACCAGCATTTCAACGACCCGGAGAAGCGCGAGCACATCCGCAAGCTGTTTCTGCGCGCGAAGGAGCAGGGCGCGATTCCGATCGTCAACTACAACGACCCGGTTTCCGACGAGGAGAACCGCAAGTGGGAGCTTTCCAACCTGCGGCGCGAGCACCGCGAGGTGCACGAGTGCGTGGATAACGACGAGACGGCGGCGGTCATCGCGGGGCTGGTGACGGCCAGAACGCTGCTCATTATGACCTCGACGGAGGGCATTTACGCCGACCCGAAGGACCCGAAGACGCTGATTCGCGACGTGGAGGCCCGAACGCCGGAGGAGATGGAGCGCAAAATCCGCGAATTGCAGACGTACTGCATGGGCGCGTCCCGCGCGGGCGCGAACGGCGCGCACGCCAAGCTGGAATACGCGCTCGGTCCGGCGATGCGCGGCACGACGGTGATTATCGGCCATGGCCGCCACCGCATCAGCGACCTGCTGGAGGGGCGCGTCGCCTGCACGAGAATCGGGCTGGCGTGACGGCGCGCGCCCGCGGCATAAAACACAGAGGGTTTGAACGCGCCCTTTTGAGGCGCGGCGAAGAAAAGAGGAAGATCATCCATGAAGGCGAATTACCATACGCATACGGCGCGCTGCGGCCACGCGACGGGCACGGACGAGGATTATGTGCTGGCGGCGATTGAACAGGGGTTTGACGAGCTGGGCTTTTCGGATCATGTGCCGTGGCCGTATCAGGACGGATATACGCACCCCAGCGTCCGCATGCGCGTGGATCAAATGCCGGGGTATCTGAACAGCGTCCGCGCGCTGGCGGCGCAATACAAGGACAAGATTCACATTCTGACCGGCTTTGAGTGCGAATATTTCCCGGATTACATGAATTGGCTGGCGGACATGCGGGCGGAAAACCATCTGGATTACCTGATCCTGGGCAACCACTTCGACCACGACGACGAATACGGCATGTATTTCGGCAATATCCGAACGGCGGCGCAGCTCCGCCGCTATGTGGATTCGGCGGTGAAGGGGCTGGAAACGGGGCTGTTTTCGTATCTGGCGCACCCGGATCTGTTCATGCGCGACTACGGCAAGCCGTTTGACGAAAACGGCCGCGCGGCGGCTAAGGAGCTGTGTCAGGCCTGCAAGGCGCTGGATATCCCGATGGAATACAACCTGCACGACCGCTTTCTCTCGCCCGTCACGCACAGAAGGAGCTACCCCGACGCGCATTTCTTTGAAATCGTGCGTCAGGAGGGTGTGCGCGTGCTCATCGGCGTGGACGCGCACGAGCCGGAGGAAATCCGCAACCCGGCGCAGTGGGAGCTGGCCTCGCGCGAGCTGGAGCCGTTCGGCGCGCTGTTTGAGGATCACCTCTGCCTGTGAGTGACCCGCGCGCAAAAGGAGTTGACAGGCGCGCCGCGTTGGCGTATGCTTGTTTCATATTCCATACACGGGAGGTTTTGAAACATGAGTTTCTTGGATAAAGTGCGCGCTTCTTTTGCAAGGTTTATGAGTGGGCGTTACGGCGCGGATCAGCTCAGCATGGCGCAGGTGATTGCGGCGCTGGTGATTTCGATTCTGGGTTCGTTCTTCGGCGCGCGGATGGTCGCGATGGTGCTTTCCGACGCGCTGCTGATCTGGGCGTTTTTCCGCATGCTCAGCAAGGACAGGTACCGCCGGGCGCACGAGAATGAGGTCTATCTGAGCAAGACCGAGGGCGTTCGCCGCGGCATTACGGAGTGGCTCAACCGGGTGAAAAACGGCAAGAAGTACCGCTATTTCACCTGCCCGAAGTGCAAGCAGCGCCTGCGCGTGCCGCGCGGCGTGGGCAGCGTGACCGTCACCTGCAAAAACTGCGGCGCAAAATTTGATAAAAAAGCGTAAACAACAAAGGAGCTGTCACGGAGAAAACGAGCGACAGCTCCTTTTGCTTTCCGTGCGTCAGCCAAAGGGAGGAATGACATGAAGGTTTTTTCGAGAAAAAACGCGCTGCTGCTGGCGGCGCTGCTGATCGCGCTGGCGGCGGGCTGCGCGTTCGCCCTCAGCCGCGCGCAGACGGCCGTCATGCTGGAAGAGACGGCGTTCGCGCCCGACGGCGAGCGGGACGCGATGACCGTCAGTCTGGAAGCGACTGAGGATCTGCGCACGATCAAGGGCGAAATGCGCCTGACGGCCACCAACCGAACGGGCGGCGATCTTTCGGAAATCGTGCTGCGCGCATACGCGAACGCGATTCAGCCGGGGAGCGTGACGCTTTCGGAGGCGACGGTGAACGGTGAGCGCGCGTCTATTGGCGCGGACAGCGACGATCCCTCCGTCTGGCGGATTGAAACGCCTTGGCACGCGGGCGAAACGGCGGAGGTCTGCTGGCGGGTCTCCCTGATTGTGCCGCGCGGGGAGGGCGAGATCGGACGGACGGATGATAGCGCGCTGCTCATCGGCGCGCTGCCCACCCCGGCGATGTGGGAAAACGGCGCGTGGCGCACGGACGGCTATGACGAACTGGCCGGGACGAGCTACGGACAGGCGATGGACGTTCGGATGACGCTGACCGTGCCAAACGGCGTGCAGGCGGCGTTTGGCGGCGCGTGGGTCGGCGAGCGGGACAACGGCGACGGCACCCGAACGCTGACGATGCAGCTTTCCGGCGCGCGGGAGATTTCCTTTGCGCTGCGCACGAAGGGCGCGATGCGCCAGACGACGGTGGACGGCGTGCTGGTGACGGCGCTCGCGCAGAACGCGCGCACCGCGTCGCGGCTTTTGGATATCGCGGCGGACGCGCTGGAAGATATCGGGCAGCTGGGGCTCGCCTATCCGTTCCCGTCGCTGACGGTGGCGCAGGCGAAGACGGTGCGCGCGGACGGGGCGGTCGGCTCGGCGCTGATCGCCGTCGATGCGGACGCGAAGACCGACGCGCTTCTCTCGCGGGTGACGCGCCTGTGCGCCCGGCAGATTTTCGGCGTTCAGGTGGAAAACGACCCGTGGAACGCGCCGTGGCTGAGCGAAACGCCGGCCTCCTGCGTCGAGCTGATGGCCTATCGCCAGCGGGAGGGCGAGGCGGCCTATGAAAAGCGGTTCTACGGCGAAATCGAAATCGCGACCCGGCTGACGAGGCCGCGGGGCGTGACCATCGGCGCATCGACGGAGCGCTTCGGCGGCGACGGCGAGATGACGCAGGTGCTGCGCGACGCGGGCGCGGCGGGGCTGATGGGGATCGAGCAGGCCGTCGGTCAGGCGGCGTTCCTCGGCGCGCTGCAACGCTATGTCGAGCAAAACGCGGGCGGGTTCGGCACGCTCGAAGCGCTCGAGGCGGCGCTCGAGGCGGCGACCGGGAGCGATTGGAGCGGCTATCTGGCGGACATGCTCGCGTCCTGACGCGCGGGCAGGGCGAGCAGGAGCAGCAGCGCCGCGCAGAGCGCGCCCAGAATGGGGTAGCCGCTTTGCACGATGCGCCCGAAGCCGACGCGCGCCAGCGCCGCGCAGAGCAGGGCGCTGAGGATCAGCCGCGCGCCGGTTTTCAGCCCGCACGGCAGGAGGTTGGCCATCGCGCAGAGCATGGCGCAGAGCGTGGAGAGCGCCGCGGCATACAGGCAGAGGGCGACGAGCAGATAGCCGCCCGACCCGAGGCGGCGGCTGAGCCAGACGAAGGGGAGCGGCTGCATTGCGACGCTCTGAAGGTGCCTTTGGCAGACGAGCATCCCCAGCGTCAGCAGCAGACCGAAGAGCAGGGTGAGCAGCGCGACGCAGGCGCGGCGTTTTCGCGCGGAAAGCGCCAGCAGCGTCGGCAGCGCGCCCGCCATCATGGCGGCGTTCAGCGCGGCATAGAGCGCCCCGTCCAGCGCGGCGCGGAGCACCCGGTCGGGCGGCCCCGCCGGGAAAAAGCAGGCCTCGCCCTCCGGCAGACACAGCAGGCGGACGAGCAGAACGGGCGTCAGCGCGCAGAGCGCCCCGCCGACTGCCGCCAGACCGCGTGCCCCATGCGCGGCGAGCCAGACGGCCAGCGGCAGCGTGATGAAAAAACCGGCGGCATAGGCCGGGCGGATCGGCCAGACCAGCGCGGACAGCTCCGCGCAGGCCGCCAGCATCGCGCCGCCCGTGACGGCGGAGAGCAGGAAAAACAGCGCCGTGCAGACCCCGCCGACGCGCGCGCCGAAGCGCGACGCACACAGGCCGGGAAGGCCGGTCTGCCCGGCGGCGGACAGGCGCTCGGCCAGACAGAGGAACAGCGCGGCGAGCGCCGCCAGAGAAAAGGCGACCGCGACGAAGCCCATCGCGCCGTGCGCGGCGAAAAAGCGCACGATTTCCCGGCCGGAGGCAAAGCCCGCGCCGACGACGCTGCCCAGCAGCGCCAGCGCGCAGCAGAGGATGTCCATAAAAGCCCTCCCTTCGATTGAACGCGGTCATAGGTATGAGGAAGCCGGGGAAAAAAGAAGGCACGTCTTTCCTTTTCGGGGGATTAGCGGTATAATGGTTCAATCACCGGGAAAAAAGGACGATATCGGCGTTCGGGGGCGGCGCTCCCGGCGCGACTTCAAAAAAGAAAGCTGGAAAAATCATGCAGCGGTATCATTTTTGTGAAATTGATCTGGCGGCGATCCGCCACAACGTCGGCGTGATGAAAAGCCACATTGCGGGCGGCGCGCGGTTTTTGGCCGTCGTCAAGGCGGACGCATACGGACACGGGGCGGCGCCCGTCGCGAAGGCGGCGCTGGAGGCGGGGGCGGATATGCTGGCCGTCGCCATCCCCGAGGAGGGCATCGAGCTGCGGGAGGCGGGCATTGCCGCGCCGATTCTCGTGCTCGGCGGCATCGAGGAGAGCGCGGCGGAGGCCGTCGTGCAAAACGATTTGACGCAGGTGGTCTTCGACGAGCGCCGCATCCGCGCGCTGGCGCAGGCGGGGCAGAAGCTCGGCCGATGCGCGAAGGTGCATCTCAAGCTGGATACGGGCATGAACCGCATCGGCGTGCGCACGGCGGAGGAGGCGCAGGCGCTGACGCGGCTGATCGACAGCCTGCCCGGCGTGGCGCTGACCGGCTGCTTTACGCACATGGCGACCGCCGACGAGCCGGATCCCACCGGCACGCTCCGGCAGATCGAGCGGTTTGAGGCGCTGTGCAAGGCCGTCAAGGCGGCGCACCCCGGCAAAATCATCTGCCACGGCGCGAACACCGCGAGCATCTTCCGCTATCCGCAGCTTCACGCGGACATGGTGCGCGGCGGGCTGGCGCTCTACGGCTATCCGCCCGTGCCGGAGGCGACGGGCTTGCAGCCCGCCATGCGCTGGGTGACACGCGGCATATACGTCAAGACGATTGCGCCGGGCGACCGCGTGAGCTACGGCGGGACGTTCGTGGCGACGCGGCCGACGGTCGTGATGACCCTGCCCGTGGGCTATGCGGACGGCTATCGCCGGGGAATCTCGGGCAAGGGCTGCGTGCTCGTGCGCGGTCGGCGCGCGCCGATTCTGGGGCGCGTGTGCATGGATCAGATGATGGTGGACGTCACGGATATCCCCGGCGCGCAGGAGGGCGACGAAGCGGTGCTGCTCGGCCGTCAGGGGGATGAGCAGATCGACGCGGAGGAGATGGCCGCGTGGCTGGATACGATCAGCTACGAGGTGCTCTGCTCGCCGAGCAAGCGCGTTCCGCGCGTGTACATCAACGCATGAACAAGGACGAGTTGCGCGGGCAGATGCGCCGGATGCGGCGGGCGCTGAGCGAGGAAGCCCAGCGCGAGGCCGAAGAAGCCGTCTTTGCGCGCGTTTCGGCGCTTGGCGCGTATCGGCGCGCGCGGACGGTGATGGCCTATGCCGCTGCGCGGGGCGAGTTGCCGCTGGAGCGCGTTCTCGCCGACGCGCTGGCGGCGGGCAAGACGCTGGTTCTGCCCCGATGCGCGGGCGAGGGCGTGATGCACGGCCATCGGGTGGACGCGCCTGACCGTCTCGCAAAGGGCGCTTACGGCATTTTGGAGCCGGGGGCGGACTGCCCGCGCGTCGAGCCGGCGGAGATCGACCTGATCTTCGTACCGGGAACGGCGTTTGACGTCCGCGGCCATCGCATCGGGCAGGGCGGCGGCTATTACGACAGATACCTGAACAGAACGCGGGCGGTTCGCGTCGGCGTATGCCACGATTTTGCGCTGCTGAGCGCCGTGCCGAGCGAGGCGCACGACGCGCGCATGGATATCGTGGTGACGCCCGGCCGCACCGTCATCATACGGGAGGAAACGACATGAACAGCAAGAAGACGAAAAAGCCCCTCCGCCGCGCGAAGCGCTGGGGCGCGCGCATCTGGCCGATGGCGGGCAGACTGGCCGCGATTCTCGCCGCGGTGACGGTGATGGGGCTGATGTTCAGCGCCTTGCAGGCCGTCGGCTCGATGGCGCTTCGGGCGGTGATTTCGCTGGCGATACTCTCCGGCGTGCTGCTGATGCTCTACAGCGAGGGGCTGACGCGCGGCGTGGCCGACGCGGACGCGAGCCACGCGGCGGATAAGCTCGAAAAGCTGGGCAGGCCGCTCTCGCGCCGGGAGGAGGCCGCCTGCTATCAGCCGATGAAGGCGCTGTGCGCCTGCCTGATCGTGTTCGGCGTTCCGCTTGTTTTGGGCGCGTATCTGGCGGCGACGGCCGAGCCGTATACATACGCCCTGCAGGATCTGCCGTCGTGGCTGACGGGCACATACGGCGCGCGCGAGGACGTGATGGCGCCGCTGGCGGCGTATGCGCAGACCGCCTCCGTCTCCGCGCGGGACATCATCCGGCTGATCGTGCGGCTGACGGTGCTGATTTACATCAACCTGTTCCCCGACCCGCAGACGATGGCGCAGCTGGTGGATCAACTGACGCCGCTGATGGTGCTGAGCTATCCCGTCGCCTGCATGATCGGCTACCTGCGCGCGCCCGCCGTGTACGCCAAGCGGCAGAGCATGCAGCGCCGCGCCAAAAAGGCCGCCGTGCGCAAGGCGCAGAAGAAGAGCATGGTTTCCGAGCTGCTGGGCAGCGGCGGCGACGTGCACTACGGCCAGCGCCCGCAGCAGGAGGAGCACAAGAAGAAGGAACTCATCTGACTGCGCCGGGTTGAATTTGACGGTTGCATCTGATATAATAAACGGAGCATAAAGGCTTTTTGGGGAGCCTGCTGTAAGGAGTATGAAGCGATGAGGATCATCGGCGGGGATGCGCGCGGGCGCACGCTGGTCGCGCCGGCCGGGGAAAAGACGCGCCCGACGCAGGATTATGTGCGCGAATCGCTGTTCAACATCATCCGCTGGGATGTGGAAGACGCGCGGGTGCTCGATCTGTTCGCGGGCACGGGCGCGCTGTCGCTGGAGGCGGTCAGCCGGGGCGCGCGCAGCGCGGTGCTGGTGGATACGGACAGGGCGGCCTGCGCGGCCATTAAGAAAAACATGGAGACCTCGCGGCTGGGCGAAAAATGCCGCCTGATCGCGCGGGATTACCGCGCGGCGATGGACGCGCTCGCCGCGGAGGGCGCGCAGTTTGATCTGGTTTTTATGGACCCGCCTTATAAAATGGAGAATACGGGCGAAATGTGCGCGGCACTCTATGACAAGGGGCTGCTCAGCGGCGCGTTTCTGCTCGTGGTGGAGCACAGAAAGGGGCGCGCGCCGATGCTGGATGCGCGCTTTGAGGCTTTTGATCTGCGCCACTACGGCGATACGGAGATCACCTTCGTTCGCCGCGCGCAGCGGGCGGAAGAAGGAGGCGCGTGAATGGATACCCTGCTTTACGCGGGCAGCTTTGACCCGGTGACGCGCGGCCACATGGATGTGATCCGCCGCACGGCGGCGCTCTGCTCGCAGCTGGTCGTCGCGGTGATGCACAACCCGGAGAAGCACGGCTTTCTTTCCGTGCCGATGCGGGTGGAGCTGCTGGAGACGGCATGCCGCGAGCTGCCCAACGTGCGGGTCATCGCGCACGGCGGGCTGCTGGTCGATTGCGCGCACGAGGTCGGGGCGCAGGCGGTCATTCGCGGGCTGCGGCCGCTGGGCGATTTTGAAAGCGAATACCAGATGGCGCAGGTGAACCGGAAGCTCGGCGGCGTGGAAACGCTGCTCATCACAACCAGCGACGACTGCGCGAGCATCTCCTCGAGCATCGTGCGTCAGGTGGCGGCCTTCGGCGGGGATATTTCGCCCCTTGTGCCGGAGGGGACGGCCGGAAAAATTCTGAGCGCGCTCTCCGGCCGTCAGGCATAAGAACACCCTATTTTAAGCATATATACAAGGGATTGAATATGGACAATCAACGCAGATATCGCAGACCCAATTCGGATGTGAAGGAGGATAAGATGGATCAGAGGGAGCAGGAGCAGCGCCCCGTGCGCCGCGAATACGGAAGCTCGACCGCGGCGGACAGCATCGGACAGGCGCGCCGGGTGATCGATCAGCTGGAGGCGCGCATCAACGACGCGCGCCGGGTGCCGATGTCCAAAACCCTGAGCATCGTGGACGCGGGGGAATTGATCGACCTGATCGGCCAGCTCCGCATCGTGCTGCCGCACACCGTGGTGCAGGCGCAGGCGATTTTGGAGCAGCAGAAGCAGATCCTCGGCGACGCGAAGGCCGAGGCGGACAGAACCGCCGACAAGGCCGACGAAATCTACACCACGACGGTGGAGAAGGCCAAGCAGTTCGAGCAGGAGGTCAAGGCCGACGCGGACGCTTACGACAAGCAGATCCGCCAGAAGGCGCAGGAGGATTCCAACGCGATCATTGAGGACGCGAACACCCGCGCCAACCAGATCATCTTCAGCGCCCAGCAGCAATCCCAAAAGCTGGTGGATGACAACGAAATCACCCGCCGCGCGCAGGCTTACGCCGTGGAGACGCGCGAGCGCGCCGAAAAGGACGCGGACAGCATCTACAACCAGGCATGCGCGCAGGTGGACAAGATGCTCTCCGGCGCGGCGGCCGCGCTTTCCCGAAGCGCCAGCGAGCTGGCGGCGCTCAGAGACAGTCTGCTGACGCAGGGCAGCGCCCGGCAGCAGGACAGATAAAGGTTGGAGGCAATACCGATGAACGAGAAAAACACGCTTTATATCGTCGTTCCGTGCTACAAGGAGCAGGAGGTGCTGCCGGAGACGAGCAGACGCCTGCGCGAAAAGATGCGGCAGTTGATGGACGAAGGCAAGATCAGCCGCCGCAGCCGCGTAATGTTTGTCAACGACGGTTCCAGCGACAACACGTGGGCGATCATCAGCGAGCTGCACGAGAAGGAACCGGAGATGTTCTCCGGCGTGAACCTCTCCCGCAACCGCGGCCACCAAAACGCGCTGCTGGCCGGTCTGCTGACCGCCGTGAACGACGCGGACATGATCGTTTCGATGGACGCGGATCTGCAGGACGACATCAACGCCGTGGACGAGATGGTGGATGATTACCACAAGGGCTACGACGTGGTTTACGGCGTGCGCAGCAAGCGCGAAACCGATACCTTCTTCAAGCGCTTCACGGCGGAGGGCTTTTACAAGGTGATGAAGGCGCTGGGCGTGGATATCGTCTTCAACCACGCGGATTACCGCCTGATGAGCAGGCGCGCGGTCGAGGGGCTGGCGCAGTTCACGGAGGTCAACCTGTTCCTGCGCGGCATTGTGCCGCAGATCGGCTACAAGTGGACGACCGTGACCTACGAGCGCGCCGAGCGCTTCGCGGGCGAGAGCAAATACCCGCTTAAGAAGATGATCGCCTTTGCCGCCGACGGCATCACCAGCTTTTCGGTCAAGCCGATTCGCCTTGTGTTCTCCACCGGCGTGGTGGTGTTCATCGTCAGCCTGATTATGCTGATCTACGCGCTGGTCGCCAAGCTGGCGGGTCATACCTCCGTCGGCTGGACCTCCCTGATGGGTTCGATCTGGCTCATCGGCGGTATTCAGCTTCTCGGCCTCGGCGTGGTCGGCGAATACATCGGCAAGATCTACAACGAGACCAAGCGCCGCCCGCGCTTCATCATCGAAAGCGTGCTGAACAAGGCGGATAACGAATAATGAACGGCGAAAAGCATATCATAACCATAGCGGCGATCGGGCCGGACAGCGGGCAGACGCTGACCCTCGGCGTTTACGACGCGCTGCGGATGTACACCTACAACGCCGCCTACTCCTCCTACGAGGAAACCATCAAGGGCACTATCAAGGAAGGCAAGCTCGCCGACTTTGTCGTTCTCGACGCCGATATCTTCAAGGTCGACCCGATGAAGATCAAGGACATCAAGGTCGAAAAGACTTACCTCGGCGGCAAGCTCGTTTACTCCCGCGACTAATTTCATTTGCTATATGCGGCAGCATATTCCAATAAAGAAACAGAACTAAAAATGAAGAATGGAGAAAACATCATGAAGAAATTTGTAGCCCTGCTTCTTGCGCTCGTCATGGCTCTGTCTCTCGTCGCCTGCGGCGATAAGACCGACGACAGCAGCAACAACGACAACAGCACCAACACCGAT
>OLOX01003642.1_pt1 | contig 11371 bp, 7 predicted proteins | sample 1672091 | NCBI WGS metagenome assembly OLOX01 (sample SAMEA3136644, study PRJEB25190) | human gut metagenome | reverse complement strand
GGAGCTGTATCATGCCAAAGCCTGGCATAAGCTGCCCTTAAAGACATTGGAGGAGATTTCGCGTACCAATCCGATTATTACGCTGGCTAACAATAATGTTGATATCAATATCAGCAATGCCAGACAGATGATTGAGTATCTGAGCTGTCTGCGTAGCTGCCTGCAGGATGCCTTGCCGCAGCAAAGATTGTGTAAATATCTTGGCTGGGAGCAGGATAAATTCTACCTGCCGGGACGCGGGATAGATGATACTGTTTTTATGCTGTCGGATGGCGAGCTTTATCGTGCAGTTGCGCAAGGCAAGGGCGAATGGGAGCAATGGCTGGCAACGTATGGCAGGCTGTGCGGAAGCAGTATGGTTGCACGCTTTATCATAAGCTGTGCCCTGGCAGCCCCGCTTTTGGAGCGTGTTGGCTTCAAGGGCAGTCCTTTGGTGCTGCTTTATGGCAAAAAGGGAAGCGGCAAAAGCACGCTGATGCGTTTTGCAGCCTCCGTTTGGGGCAACGATAATTTTATGTATCCCTGCAATGGTACGCTGAACGGCTTTGAGCTGCGGGCCAGGCTTTTGAGCGGTCTGCCGTTTTTTCTGGATGATGTGCAGCTGATGCGCGGCAGAGCAGATTTTAATGATTTTATGCAGGCCTTCATCTATATGCTGTTCAATGGCTATGGCAAGCAGCGGGCGACGAAGGAGCTTGGCTCGGCGAAGCTCAATCGCTGGCAGACGCTGAATATCCTGAGCAGTGAAACAACAGTAGTTACGCCGGAATTTTACGGCGGTGCTGCAAGGCGTATTTTGGAAATTAGTCTGCCGAAGGCACTGGAGCGTGAGCTTATCAGCGAGTGCAATAAGACGAGTGAGCATTGCTATGGCTTGGCAGGACGCAGATTGCTTGACCTGTTGGAAACGCATCCTGCCGAGGTGTGGCAGCATTTGTACGAAAAGGCTTGCGACAGGCTGTTTTTGCTGGATGACGGCAAACATGAGGCTACCCAGCTGATGGTTTTGGCGCTGGTGCTTTTGGCTGATGCCCTATTTGCTCTGATCAGAGCAGGCGGGACTGATATTGAAAAGCTGCCTCCTCTGCTGGATGCTGCTGAAGAAGTGGTGCTGACTGTTGTAAGCGAAATCGAAAACCCTGAGGAGAGAGAATCAGGAGCTTATTATCATGAGGCGTTGGTTGATACTGTGAGTGCAAACTATGACTGCTTCGGTTATTTTGATGATGCTAATAAGAAGGTTGTTAATGGCACAGGCTATAAATCATATGGCTTTTTTTATGGTGATAAGGTTTATATCAACAGCAAGGTGTTTACAGGCTTTTTGAAGCAGTTTGGCAAGCCTGCTAAAAGCATCAAAACACTGCTTAGAGATGCTAAACTGATAGAGGCGGATGAAGGACGCTTTACTAAGCAGCTGAACCTGACCTTCAATAATTGCTATCGTCCGCGCATGGTCTGTATGAAGTATGGTGAGCAAAGGGAGGCTGATTCTGCAGCGTAAGGCTTTTGGTTTAACTGGTGAATTTTGCACCACTTGCACCAGTTGAACCACTTTTTTCAGCATTCTTGTAAAAAAAGCAGTGCTCAGAAAATTTTAATATAATATAAATAAAAATAGCTTAAAATAGCTATAAATTCCATAAAATAAGGCTTTAGAACCCTTACGAAGACTTTACTTACAGGGATATATATTAGGGGTTGTGGAGCGTTTTTTGTTTTTGCACCAAATGAAGTGGTGCAAGTGGTTCAAGTGGTGCAGAGTGTTGGTAAATGGTTATGACAACGACAAACAGGCAAACAAAAATTGTGCGGCTTTTTACGACCGCACAATTTTTTGTCTGTTTATTTATAGCATAGGATAAGATTGTAAGTTGAAGAAATTTAATCTATCAGAAGGTCCAGCGCATACCTACGTTCCATTGCCACGGTGTCTTGTAGTCGCCGCCGAAGGCTTTGGAAACATCTGCATACAGATAGCTGTTATCCTTGGTTTTGAGATTGAAGCCGATGCCTGCCTCGTACCAGGTGTCGCCCAAATCGTTGCTGTAGGTGGTGGATACACCGTTGTAGCTCAGGCGGGTGTCAGCACTGCCGCCGAAGTCATGCAGTACAGAAGCTTTGGCGTATACATTACCGTTGTCGCCAAGTCTGCTGCCAAGCTCGAAGCCTAAGCGGCCGATGGTGCTGCTTTGGCTGTCCTGACTGATAGCAATGCCGTTGGCGGTAGTGTAATCCTTACCGGCAATACGCAGCCAGGAAAGCTGTGCCTGCGGGGTGAAGTAGGCCTTGTCTCCCATAGCGATTTCTCTGCCGTATTCCGCGCTGATGCTGCTGTCCCAGGTTTTGTACTGACCGTGAGTGAAGCCAATCGGTGCATAGATGTCGTAATCATTGCTCAGACGGCCTTCCTTCAGCACGATGTCTGCATAATGTCCCTTATCGCCAAGCCAGGTGCCGTACAGAGTAAGTGCTAAGCTACGGTTTTTCGCTGTTGCATCGCCGTAGGTGGTTTTGCCGCTGTTGCGGCTGATAGCAGCGCCGTAATGCCAATCGCCGCCAGCCTTATCATAACCCATCTGGAAGAAATTATTCTGGTTTTTGGCATTGTCATATTTAAATTCGCCGCGATTCAAGCGTACCCAGAAGCCCTGGTCATCATCGCCCTGACGCAAATCGCCCAAGCGTTTACTCAAGGTAGCGTCCTCCTGTCTCCAGGACAGTGCTGCTGCGTTTTGCAGATGGCTGATAGCATCTACAGTAGTGCTTTGGGCAATTTTTACATTGGCGATTGCGCTGCCGTCAATATGGTTGATGGTATCTGCCTGCATCTGGCCGATGAGCAGACCTTCATTAACATGAACGTCAAATTTTGCCGCACTGTCATCGTGAATCTTCAGGCTGTTTCTAACAAGGCCTTCCAAGCCGGCTGCGTCCTTCACGTTATCAGCATTGATGCCTGCATAAGAGGTATGTACTGCGGCAGCGTCGGTGTCAGCGTTGTTTACGCGGAAGAAGCCTGTATTGAGGTTTGCATCAGCCTCCAGCGTCAGCTCGCCGCCGGTGCCCTGCAGGTGATTAACGTCAATGTTCTGCACCTCTTCATTGGTCATGGTGATGTTGCCATCATTCAGGGTGAGGTTTTCCAGATAGCTATAACCAATACCGTATTCACCCATAGCATGCCATGTAGCCTTGTTGGCGAGGGTGAGGTTAATAGTACCGGCAGAATCATCCCTGTCTACATAAGGACCGCTTTGGTCGAGATTGCCGGTAATGCTGGAAGCGTCAGTGTTCAGGTTAAGGTTAACGATGGCGGTGTTGGCTGCACGTACGTCACCAACGATTACAACATCGTGAGTTGTACCTTGGTTGATGTTGACAATAGTGTCGGTATGCCAAGTCGGATCCGGATCCTCGCCGTAAGCATTGATCGCGTTGAACAAGCCATTGTTAGCGTTGTTGGCACCAGTGATGCTGCCGCCGGCCATATTGAGAACGGCGCCATCTTCGATAAATAACACATCAACAGTACCGCCGTCACTATTGTTTTCAGCTCTGATATCCGTAATGCCCAGGTTGACTTCGGAATAGAAGCCTGCGCGTACACCTATGGCTGAAATCTCGCCGTCGCCGCTGCTTTCAGCGCGAATAGTGCTGTTGTCACCGAGAGTAATGGTGGAGCTGTGGATAGCATTAAGACCGTAGCTGTAGCCTTCAGTTACAGCGTTGCCTTTTACGTCAATATGTGTTTCGCCGGCGTTGATTTTGGAGTTGCCTGCGGCAAAGATGCCGTTAGTACGGGCTAAATCTTCAGCCATAGCTTCGGTAGCGATTGTCAGCTTGCCAAAGTTCATCTTGGCTTGGTCTTGGGCTTCAATACCTGCAGCCCAGGCATAAGAGCCGTTTTTAGAAACAGCCTTGATATTTGCAGCGCTGCTTACGGTCAAAGTATGTTCGCTGTCTTCATCCTCAACATCGCGGCCCATGAAAATACCATCAGCAATACTTTCCGGTTTGCCGTCAGCTGTAACGTCAATATGGAGATTTTTCATCTGGATATCGGCAGCATAAGTATCAATACCGGAAATATAGATTCTGTTTATATCATAATTAGAGCCTGTAGACTGACCTGTGATATTCACATCTTGGGCAGTGAGCCTGCCGGGAGTATCGTAGTTAGAGGTTGCTGCATGAATACCGCTGGTAGCACCATCTTTAACATCAAGCTGCAGATTTAGCGGCGTAGTAAATTTTAAATGCGTTCCTTCGTCCCAAACCTCAACAGCAGGGTAGGCGTTAGTCCATTTTACTACGTCACCCTCAGCGAAGGTATAAGTTGATTCCTTACCGACAGTAGTGCGGATGCCATGAGCTGCATAAGCGTCATTAGCACCGGTGATTTGGTCAGTATATTCCTGTGCAGAAGTTATGGATGGTTGTGCCACCCCGATGTACAGCGCAAGCGTTACAGCTGTTGTCAGGGTTTTGGAGATTAATTTTTTGCGTTGCATAAACAAGACCACCTTTCTTTAAATCGGCCAATATAAAGAAAACTTCAAGAATATTACAATAATTTATCAGCCGATTCTTTTCTACATCTGCATTATATATCAGACAACAGAAAAACACCCCACCCCAAATGGCAAAATCGGGTAGGGTGAAGTGAAAAAAATTGCTACTTTTGCGAAAAATTTTGCAGTCACCTTCTCTTCCTACCCCAAATCAGCCTTTCGGGTAGGGACAAAGCTGCGCTGATACGCTATGCTATAAGCAGAAGAATAGCAAAAGGCGGTGAGCAGCATGCGCAAACAAAAAAGCAATAAGCTGAGAATTATTCACCTGCTGTTATTGGCAGCGCTCCTGTTGCTGACAGCAAAGCTGATTTATGCCCAGGTACGGGGAGGCGATAGCATGGGACGTATAGAATGGACGGATATGCAATTATACAGAAACGGCTCGAATTATGATTATAGCTATAATTATGCGCTGCGTTTGGACGCTAAAAGCGGGCAGATGCTTTATGACTGCAGCTTTAAGGCTCCGGCAAATCTCAATGACGACACCTGGCGCTGCGAGCTGGAGAGCGTGCCTGTGACGCGCGAGGAGCTGGCGCCTCTTGATGCGCTTATCCAAGGACTGCCGCTGGCACCGCCCAAGGAACCTGCGCCGGTAGATGATGATTTGCTTGTCTGCGATGAGACTAATGAAATTTTTGATGTGAGCATCGCCAACTATAAGGATAAAAGCGTCAAAAAGCTGACGGCGCCTTTGAGCGGGGAGCAAAGAGCGGAAATGCAAAAGCAGTTTCTGCAGCTTTATCTGAAGGCTAAGGACAGAGCTCCGCTTCGCAATTAAGGCTTAACAAAGGCGGTGAACGGTATGCACAGTAAATTATGGAAAATCGGCAAAATGCTGCTGGCGGTGCTTGTGCTGCTGACAGCTAATATAGGTTGTGCGCCGGTACAAGGAGAAGATAAGATGACACACGTAGAATGGTCAGCCTTTTATATGAATCAGAACCATCAGTTCCGCACCCTGTGCTACAGGTTTGAGGTTAATTATGATCCCTTTAAGGAAGGGCAGGGAACCTTCAGTTGCTTTTTTGTCGATAAAAATGGCAAGAATTGCCTGCTGTCATCAGCCAAGGTGACAAGTGAGGATTTGGCAGAGCTGGATGCTTTTATCCAAGAGCTGCCGCTTACGGAGCAGGAGCAAAAACAGAAGCAGACGGATATGCTGTTTGCACACGATGCGACGACAAAAGGGTTTTATATTACTCTTGGCAGCTATAAAAATAAGAACAGACGTAAGGTAAGGCCGCAGCTAAGCAGTATGCAGCAGGATAAAGCATTGGATATTTTGAAGAGGCTGTATGCTAAGGTTAGCAAGCGAGAGGGGAAATAGCGCCAGATGCTTGGGGTTTAGAGAACCGCCGTGAGGCGGTTCTTTTGATGTTATTGTGTGTATGGATGCTATACGAAGAGAAAGGCTCTCCTTGGGAGAGCTGTTACCAGTAGGGCGACTGAGAGGGGTTCGGGTTATGTATATGTCTTATTTTGCTGTAACCCCTCTCCGTCATCGCTGCGCGATGCCACCTCTCCCCCAGGAGAGGCCTTATTGTTTTGCAATCTAATATTTTAAAAGCCGCTTTTTCCTAAAAATATCTCCGCAAGCACTGCCGAAGCGCCTTACTCAGTGTACTTTGCTCAGTAAATGTGTTATAATAAAACAGGTTATTTGTAAAAATAAAACGAGTTTTTATAGGATGGTGAAAAAATGAAAGTTTCTGCTGAAGACGTAAAGCATATCGCACAGCTTTCCCGTTTGACTGTTCCCGCTTCCGAGATGGAAGTGTTCACTGAACAGTTCAACCAGATTCTTAACTATGCCGACATTCTTGAAAAAATTGATACCGCAGGTATCGAACCTACCCCGTACGTATTGCCGGTAAGCAATGTACTGCGTGAGGACGTTGTCAAAGAAGGCGTATCCCACGAGGAAGCATTGAAGAACGCTCCTGCTGTTCACAATGACGGCTTTAAGGTACCGCGCGTAATCGAATAAGAAGGAGGCAAACGCTGTGGATTTGTATAAACTTACTGCGCACGAGCTGCATGAAAAGCTCGTCAACAAAGAAGTAAGCTCCGTCGAATTAACTAACGCTATTATTGCGCGTGTCGACGCAGTTGAAGACCAGGTTAACGCTTACGTAACCCTGGATAAAGAAAACGCTCTGGCACAGGCTGCCAAGGTTGATGCCAAGATTGCCGCAGGCGAGAAAATCGCTCCGCTGGCAGGTATCCCCGGTGCAATCAAAGATAATATCTCTACCAAAGGCCTGCGCACTACCTGTTCCTCCAAAATGCTGGAGAACTTCATTCCCGTATATGACGCACACGTTATCAAAAACCTGCGCGCTGACGAAACCATTTTCCTGGGCAAAACCAACCTGGATGAATTTGCTATGGGCTCTACCACCAAGACCTCTCATTTTGGTGTAACCCACAACCCCTGTAACCTGGACCGCGTTCCTGGCGGTTCCTCCGGCGGTAGTGCTGCTGCTATCGCTGCAGGCGAAGCTATCTGGACTCTGGGCTCCGATACCGGCGGCTCTATCCGTCAGCCGGCATCCTTCAACGGCTGCGTTGGTATTAAACCGACCTACGGCCGTGTATCCCGTTATGGCTGCGTAGCATTCGCATCCTCTCTGGACCAGATCGGACCTATCACCAAAGACGTAACCGACGCTGCTTTGGTACTCAACACTATCTGCGGTAAGGACGAGATGGACTCCACCTCCCTGAACGTAGAGGTTCCCGACTTTACCAAAGCACTTGTAAATGACGTTAAAGGCCTGCGCATCGGTCTGCCGAAGGAATACTTTGGTGAAGGCGTTGATGCTAAGGTTAAAGCCGAAATCATGAAGGCCGTTGAAAAATATAAAGAGCTGGGCGCTGAAATCGTTGAGGTTTCCCTGCCGCATACCGAATATGCTGTAATCACCTATTACATCATTGCTCCTGCTGAGGCTTCCGCTAACCTGGCACGCTTCGACGGCGTTCGCTATGGTTACCGCAATGTTGATGCAACCTCCGCTCCGGAAATGACCACCATGAGCCGCACCGAAGGCTTCGGTCAGGAAGTACGCCGCCGCATTATGCTGGGCACCTACGTACTGAGCAGCGGTTACTATGATGCATACTACAACAAGGCTATGCAGGTTCGTACCCTCATCCGCCGCGACTTTGAAGCTGCGTTTGAAAAATGCGACGTGCTGCTGACTCCGACCTCTCCGGTTCCTGCTTACGGCATCAACGACCAGATGGATCCGCTGACCATGTACATGCTGGACGTAACCACTATTCCGGTAAACATGGCTGGTCTGCCGGGTATTTCCATTCCTTGCGGCTTTGCTGATGACGGCATGCCTATCGGTATGCAGCTGATCGGCAAGGTTCTGGACGAAGCAACCATTCTGCGTGCTGCTTATACCTTTGAACAGGCAACCGAATATCATAAAGTATTCGCACCGCTGGGAGGTAACAAATAATGACTAAATATATTACCGTTATCGGCCTGGAAGTTCATGCCGAGCTGAAAACCAAAACTAAAGCATTCTGCAGCTGCTCCACTGCCTTCGGCAGCCTGCCTAACACCCATGTATGCCCGGTTTGCCTGGGTATGCCAGGTGCACTGCCTGTGCTGAACAAGCAGGTTGTTGATTTCGCTATCAAGGCTGGCCTGGCGCTGAACTGCGATATCCAGAAATACAACAAATTTGACCGTAAAAACTACTTCTATCCTGACCTGTCCAAGAACTATCAGATTTCTCAATTTGATAAGCCTATCTGCCTGGGCGGTCACATTGATATCGTTGTAGACGGCGAGCATAAACGCATCGGCGTTACCCGTATCCACATGGAAGAGGATGCAGGCAAGCTGAACCACAGCGGTGCAACCATCAGCACCTCCGATTCCTCCGCAGTTGACTACAACCGTGCAGGCGTACCGCTGATTGAGATTGTATCCGAGCCGGATATGCGCAGTGCTGCCGAAGCTCGTGCTTACATGGAAAACCTGAAAGCAATTCTGGAATATACCGATGTCTGCGACTGCAAAATGCAGGAAGGCAGCCTGCGCTGCGACGCTAACATCTCCATCATGCCAGAAGGCGCTAAGGAATTCGGTACCCGTGCCGAAATCAAAAACCTGAACTCCTTCCGTGCTCTGGAACGCGCTATCAACTATGAAGTTGAGCGCCAAAAAGAGGTTCTGGAAGATGGCGGCCACGTTGTTCAGGAAACCCGTACCTGGGATGAAGCTAACGGCGTAACCCTGTCCATGCGTTCTAAGGAAGAAGCACATGACTATCGTTACTTCCCTGAGCCTGACCTCGTTCCGGTACAGCTGGACGATGCCTGGATTGAGCGTATCCGCGAAACTCTGCCGGAGCTGCCGGCTCAGCGTCAGGCACGCCTGATGAGCGAGCATGGTCTGCCGGAATATGATGCTTCCCAGATCGTTTCCACCAAGGCTATGGCTGAATACTTTGATGAAGCAGTTAAGACCGCTAAGGACAGCAAAGCAGTTTCCAACTGGCTGTTGGGCGATGTATCTGCTTACATGAACAACGAAGGCATTACCATTGCTGACTTCAAGGTAACCCCTGCACACTTAGCAGAGCTGGTTAACCTGATTAAAGACGGCGTGCTGTCCAGCAAGCTGGCTAAAAAGGTATTTGCCGAAATGCTCAAAGAGGACGAAGCTCCGAAGGCTCTCGTTAAGAAGCTCGGTCTGGAGCAGGTTAGTGATGAAGGCGCTATCCTTAAGCTGGTTGAAGAAACCATCGCTGAGAACCCGCAATCCGTTGCTGACTACAAGGCTGGTAAAGATAAGGCTATCGGCTTCCTCGTTGGCCAGATTATGAAAAAATCTCGCGGCAAAGCTAACCCGGGCATGGTTACCAAAATGCTCAAAGAAAAAATGCAATAAGGCATACATAGCCTGGCAATATCTGCGTGGATTAAAAGCATAAAAATCAGCACCTTGCTTTGACGTAAATTTTACGTTTGAGCGAGGTGCTTTTTACTGCTCAATATTAATTTATTGGTTCTTGTTGCGAAACAATTTCCAGTAAAATAAAAGTGTACGATAATTATGTTCGTGGTCTATACCAATGACAAAGAAGTTTAAGGTGATTTCACTCTGTCCGGCTACGCATATACTAATCCTTTCGTTATTATCATGGTTGATGCAAATAATTGGTTTATAAGCTTCAATTTTTTCGATTTGCTTCCAGGATATTGTTCGTGGTATCTTTAGCGGCTCAAGAAAGTGCCATCTGATTTTATAATTTTGCTGCAAGCCGTTTTTATCAATACTAAAAATAGGCGTATGCTTTTTTATGGACATTTTAGAAAAATACATATGACGGATATAACAGATTGTTAATCCAGCACCTATTAAAAAGTGAGGAACAGCAAAAAGTATGCCATAGTATAAAAAATAAATGGCAATAAACATGAATACCGCAGCAAATATCAGGTTGAAATAATCGCTTAAATTACAATTGTAGAAATAACTTTGACGAAAATCGCTCTGTAAAAAATATTTACTGTCATTATAATTATGCTTAAGGATAAATGCATTGGCTGTTGCTTCTTCATTAGCGTTACGGCTTTTGGTAACAACTATAAAACTATCGCCTTGAGCAGCAGTGTTTATTATGCGTAAATCGTAGGCTGCTTGCATGAAAATTTGTCTGAAGCTGTTAAAGGCTTCTATGCTGTTAACATGTACAGGGTTTATAGCAAAGCAAATTTTTTCAGGTGTAATGCCACCTCTTTGCATTGAATTTACAAAATTTTGGATGTCTGTGGTATTGTTGGCAACAATAATGTCATGGGGAATGAAAAGTTTGTTGTCTTCGCCAAGTATAACGATGATACTTTGAGTTTCTTCTATTTTTATACCGCCGTAGAGCATGAGGGCACCTTCTTTGCTTTAGATGATATAAGTATAGCATTTCTTTATAGTGATATAAAGTTACCTATAAGATATACAGACAAGTTTTTTTGCATATAAAAATCTGCCCGGCCTAATGTTTTAAGGCTCCCCGTCTGAACGGAAACGTTCAGGAGGGGAGCCTTTTTATCTTTAGCTTACTGATTAAATCTGATAGACTTGGCAGATTTTACTACTGCAGCCTTCTGCCGTTTGGCATCATCAAACGGATATTGATAGTCAAAGGAAATAAATTTGCCATCCCTAACGAAGATATAATCCATTTCCGTAGAACTGGACAAATCAAAGCTTACATTCAAGCAATTTTCACCGCCAATAGTGATAAATTGAGCTTTGATATTGTCAAGCTTGTATTTAGGATTTTCTTTTTGCCTTGCTTCTACTTTCTTTTGTATGCGTGCAGCTTCTTTAGCAGCAAGTGTTTCTTTATCTTTATCGCTAAGGTTAGCAAAAGAATTAGGATAAAAGCTTAACTCTGCTTTATCAGTAATGTTTACAATCATGGGGCTGACGAAAAAATAACCATTAGAATAGGCGAATGTGTGATGGGGATCATTTTTTATAGGCATTAGTATACAGTTAGCTGGCGTAGTAAAGGATGCAGGATAATCTTTTAGAGTTTTTGTGGTAAAAGGACGTCTGTAAATATCATCGCTTAGAGGAGTAATTTTAACGGATTGGATTATTTTAGGGAGAAATAATTTTTCGTCAATAGGATAGATAAATCTATTTCCCACGTAGCTAAATTTATAAGTACCATTTGGTGTAATGATTATGTAATCATCAAAAATAGCTAGTTCTTTCTCAGGTAAGTAGTATGAAAAACGCATTGCCGGGTATTTGG
>OLOX01003640.1_pt1 | contig 11382 bp, 14 predicted proteins | sample 1672091 | NCBI WGS metagenome assembly OLOX01 (sample SAMEA3136644, study PRJEB25190) | human gut metagenome | reverse complement strand
TCGCATTTCGGCCGTTTTGCTCCGCAAACCCGGCCGTTAGGATGCGCCATATGCACCATCCGGTTATCAGTTGGCAAAGCCGGTACAGTTGACGATCAAAGACACTGGAAAGGTGCAGACAGTGACCGTTAAAGATGCACCGATTCCGGAAGTGCCGGATACACCACAGACAGGAGGAAACATGCCAATCATTCCGATTGCAGCAGGATTGCTTATGGTAGTTGGTGCAGCGGTGGTGATCTGGAAGAGACGAACAGTGGTAAAGAAATAAGATTTTTGTAGATGCCTGGGAGTTTATTTGGTATAATTATGGTGCAGGGGACAAGGAATTGTTCCCTGCAAATCGAAATTTTTTACAATCTCATAGAAACATCACGACTTCTATTCATATGAATCTTTTGTTTTAAAGCTTTTATATCTTCTGGTTTTAATATTTTAACTTTTTGTAATTCTTCCAAAAATCTATCATTTTTTCCAATAATAGTACAGCTATGAAATGGAGCGATAGCAATTACTTTATAATCATTTCCAATGTAACGCTCTTGAATATCTAAATCTAAAACCCTTTGCACCTTATCTTTATACCTTACATACCCACTTGCAATGGCAGTATAAGGAACAATTTGATTATTTTCAATAACTTCAACTATGTAGTACTCTTTACCATCAATTACATATGGCAATGATTCCTCTATTTCTAGCAAAAAAATATCATCGTAAATATCATCTGTAAGCAATCCCCAAATTTTATGAATATTTAACTGTCGTGGTCCCATTAAAAAATCATTATTTTCCAACTTGATTATTGAATCAATCGAGTTATTCCCTATTCCTGTATTAAACTCAATTGATTGGTTATATTTACGCGAAAAAATACTATTAAATAATTCACACATAACCTCTTTATCTGTTACTGCAAATGCCTGATTATAAAATTCAGGAACAACAGACAATATTGCACTATGAAATGTATGCATATCTTCAAACGGATCTAATTCTTTATTTTTGTTTTTTTCACTTTTATAAAACTGAATTATCTCATTTATTGATTGGAAACGTTCTGTCGGCTTATTCCTAAGACATTTATTAATGATACTATCAAAAATATATGCGTCTTCCCAATCATATTTTTGTGAAATATACTCTGCTCCTGTCCCACGATTTACAGTTCCGAATATAAACCAATACATAACCTGAGCCATAGAATATATATCAGCTGTTTTTGTCACTTCATATTGATTATTAATTTGTTCCGGAGCCGAAAATTCTATATTAGCTAAACGCTCTCCTTTTTTCGTCTTATTATCTATCAGAAAATCATCCTTATCATAATGTGCAATTCCAAAATCAGACAATACAAATTTTTCATGTTCATCAACCAGAACATTTTCTGGCTTAATATCACGATGAATAATGCCTTTTTGATGAATTAGATTCAATGTTGAAAAAAGAAAGTTGACCAAACTCAAAAAAATTTCCTCATTAATCTCACTCTTCTCTTTTCTATATTCTTTCAAATTTTTCGAATAACAAGTCATTATTATGTAAGGGATAACAACATTATCCTGTATTTCAAGCTCGCCATAATGTATCATATTAACAATATTCTTCAACTCATTTCGAGCATAGTTTGTGTTAAAGTATTCCGACTTAAACCTTAATTGTTTTGATTCTAAGTCAGAAACCAAAAATTTTATAGCAATTTCTTTGTCATTTATCGTCGCACGATATACTAATCCATTTCCTCCTTGACCAATCCTATCACTACTAGTAAATAACAATTTTCCTAAAGGCGTTGTCACACCTTTCTGCGAATTAATATGTTCAATTAATCTCTTTTCAATGTCTTCTGTTTTCATATGCAAAACACCCCTAACTATTATCTAATCAATATAACACGAATAAATGATGCAGGAATTTCCCAAACATATTCATTCAACTACCCTATCCAATCTTTTAAATTGCAGGGAACAATCCCTTGTCCCCTGCACCATAATTATACCAAATGAACTGCCATACTTCTACAAAAATCGTATTTCTTTACCAATGCTCTTTTCTTCCAGATCATCACCATAGCACCAACTACCATAAGCAATCCTGCCGCAATCGGAAGTATCGGCATGTTTCCACCTGTCTGTGGTGTATCCGGCACTTCCAGAATCGGTGCATCTTTAACATTCACTGTCTGTACTTTCCCAGTGTCTTTGATTGTCAACTGTATCGGCTTTGGTTCATAACTGTCATTTTTTCTTTACATTTAACTCTACAAATTGGAATTTATCTACGAGGATTGTTCGCTGAAAGGAGCAGAATTTGAAATCTGTGCGGAAGGGGATATTTTGACGCAGGATAACCAGGGCGATACATGGTTTAAGGATGGAGAAAAGGTCGCAACAATAACCGGGGATGCGGACAAAATCCTGGACCTGAAAAAATGAATCAGGAGGGTTAATTAATATGTATTCCTACGAAGACAGAATGCGTGCTGTAAAGTTATATATTCAGTATGATTGTAGTTTTGGATCGGTTAAGAATGAATTAGGGTATCCTAATCATCATGAAACATTACACCAATGGTATCTTGAATATAAAGAAAAGGATGATCTAAAACAAAAGAGTACCAGAAAACCAAAGTTTTCTGATGAGCAACGTGCAAAAGCTATACAACACTATTTTGAGCATGGACGTTGTGTATCTAGAACAGTTCGTTTGCTTGGATATCCATGTCGTACCTTGCTAAAACAATGGATTTGCGAAGAGTATCCTAATGAATTTCCACCTTGTTCTCAAGGAGTTTCTTTGATAAGATTAACTGAAGAACAGAAGGAGCAAGCAGTAATGGATCTATGTACACGAGAAGGAACTGCACATGCTGTAGCAGACAAATATGGTGTCGATCGTTGCTCGTTATACAATTGGAAAAATCAGCTCCTTCCAGAGGGGAGTCCATCAAAAATGCCTAAGAGAAAGAAAAATATTACTGCTCAAACTAAATCAGATCAAATAGCTGAACTTACCAGTGAAGTAGCTGCGCTTTCTGTTGAGGCTGAAGAACTAAAAAAACAAGTCTACCGTTTGAAACTGGAAAAGGATGCATTGCAAAAAGCAGCAGAAATTATAAAAAAAGACCAGGGCATCAGTCTTGAAACCCTTTCAAATAGGGAAAAGGCTATGGTGATTGATGCCCTTAGAAATACATATAGCCTTAAAGAATTATTGCCTGTGTTTCAAATAGCTAAGAGTAGTTATTGCTACCAAAGAAAGGCATTACAATCACCTGACAAATATGAGGATGCACGTGAGCAACTTCGTATTTCTTTTACTGAATCGTATGAATGTTACGGATATCGACGTTTGTACATCTGTGTAAAGAAACCAGATGGAAGCAACTATTCAGAGAAGGTGATTCGACGATTAATGCAAGAAGAAAACCTAGTTGTAAAACGAACTAAGCGTAAAAAATATAGTTCTTATCAAGGTGAAATCACTCCCGCTGTTGAAAACTTGCTTCAGAGAGATTTTCATTCAGAAAAACCGAATGAAAAATGGATTACAGATATCACAGAATTTCATATTCCGGCTGGGAAAATTTATCTTTCTCCTATTGTTGATTGTTATGATGGTTTGCCTGTATCATGGACTATTGGAACATCACCTAATGCTGATTTAGTTAATACTATGTTGGATGCGGCTATTGCTACATTAGGCGACGATGAACATCCTATTGTACATTCAGATCGTGGGGCACACTATCGCTGGCCTGGATGGATTGAAAGAATGGAAAAAGCAGGGCTTACTAGATCAATGTCCAAGAAAGGATGCTCACCAGATAATTCGGCTTGTGAGGGATTTTTCGGTCGCTTAAAAAATGAGATGTTTTATGATAGAACTTGGACTGGAGTAAATATAAATGAATTTATTGAGATGCTTGATCGTTATATCCATTGGTATGCAGAAAAACGGATTAAGATATCTCTTGGAGGATTAAGTCCATTACAATATAGAAAGGCTCAGGGAATTGCGGCGTAGGTCTTAGCCTCCGCTACTATGGACTATCTATTTCCCGACAGCCCCGACAGCCCCATCAGCAATTGAACACCGCAGATGGCGTTGTTTGATTTTAAAACTTTTTTAATATGGCTATGTTGCTTGTTGAAAGCGAAAATGCAAAGATACTTCGTCAAATAATGTTGGATATCGTGATTGATTTTGTGAATCAAAGAACAGGTGGTTCTACAAAATATATCAGTCAAAGAGATCAAGATTTTATAAGTGCATTTCTACAAGAGGAGAACTATCGTAGAGAGTTTACGGATGCATTGAGAATTATGTTGATATGGGAAATAGTAAATATGCTATTTATACAGACAAAATTTATCAAAGTATTTTCAAAGAAAAGCCCCCAAATATAAGAAAATATTGCATCTTTCAAAGAAAGATAATGCGAGAAATACGATGTATTCAGAAGTGTTGGATTTAATCGCATCTTATGAATGTGGATTGGCTGCAATGATTAAAGACCAATCAGAGCAACTTGGACGTAAGTTAAATAACTGGGAAATGTCCAATTTATTCAGTTCATTTGAAACTTTACCTTTATGGAAACCTTTAATAGTAAGAGCCAGAACAAAGATGGCAAGTCAAGATATATTGTTTTTCAGATGGAAACAAAAGAATAGCTATAATTCTAACGGCTATGTTTTTGTTAAAAAATGGGTATATGGCAGTTGCAAATGTGTATTCTAGAGAGATGGAGAATATCAGTTATCATGTGGTGCAGGACATATAGATGAAAAACTATTGCGTAGGATTCTTGAGGCCATATTAAATTATACATATGATACAGATGAAGAATTGAAACTGCACATTTTTAATGCAATTTCTGTTGATGAGGAATATTATTAATAAGCAGTAATTGAAAAACTATTATATCAAAAAACTGCACAAGGACTAGATTGGTTTTTTGATTGAGGGGAACTGATCTACTATTGAAAATAGTCCTGCAAAGGAGTATAATGTCTTTTGTAAAGGGGGTTCTTGTTATGAGAATGAAAAGAATACTTAAAACATTGATTGTATCGCTTTTTTTTAGTTTTATAACATTTACAAATATTGAGGCAGCAGAAAATCCATATGTATATTCATACTATTCCGACAGTGGTAAGCTGTGTTATAATTGTACATATTATGCATGGAAAAGAACTTACGATGTAACAGGTGTTGCTTTACCCGGGTTTAAGGGACATGCAAAGGGGATGGTATCAAGGTGCGATAAATGCTGGGTATACAGTAAGCAGTGTTCCTAGAGTCAATTCTGTCGCTGTTTGGACAGATTCGAGTTTTGGTCATGTAGCATTTGTTGAATCAGTATCGGGAAATAATGTAACAATAAGTGAGGCTGGAACGAACGATGGAGCAACTTCGTATTCTTGCAATACATATACAAAGGAAACATTAAATAATAGATGGGGACAAACGCTGTTAGGCTATATATATGTGGGCAACAGTAGTTCATCTACTGGTATTCCAGCGGCAGTAACAAATCTGCGAAGCGAAAAGACAGTATACAATTCAAAAGAAAGTATAACATTTTCTTGGGATTCTTCATACGGTACACAGAATTATTGGGTGTATTTATGGAAAGATGGAGTGCAATTATACGCACTTGATTGTGGTACAAATACGACGTTTACATCTGCACCGACGGCACCAGGTAAATATACATTAGCAATTCGACCGGGTAATGTTAATGGTTTTAATGAATCTAGCAAGAGTTATTCATTTATTGTAACCGATAGTACTGTGAATGAGGAAGAGATTGCGCAGAATAAGTCGCAGAGCACCATAAATACCACCACTACCGATGAAGCCACAGGAAAGGCAACTTTGCCAGAAGGCCGGGTATGGCAGGATGCCAATAAAGCAAAGGGAACTTATAGAGTGACAGCATCTGACCCTACAAAGGGTACAGTAACTTACCTTGCACCACTGGATAAAAAACAGGCTACAGTAACCATTCCGGCTACAGCAACCATTGATGGTGTGACATACAGGGTAACTGCAATCGAGAAGAATGCATTTAAGAATAATAGATATATTAAGAGAGTAATTATCGGAAACAATATTATTACAATTGGTGACGATGCATTTTATGGCTGTAAGAAACTTGAGAACGTGAATTTTGGTGAGAATGTTAAAATAATCGGAAATAAAGCATTTTGTAAGTGTGTAACACTTGCTAAGGTTACGATTCCATCGAAGGTTAAGACCATTGGTAAGCAGGCATTCTACGCTTGTAAGAAATTAAAGTCTGCAACCATTGGAAAGGGTGTAGCCAAGATTGGTTCAAAAGTCCTCTATGGATGCAGTAAGATGAAGACGCTTACAATCAAGTCTTCGAAGTTAACCGCAAAGAAGATTGGCAGCAAAGCATTTTCTAAGACACCAAAGAAGATGACGGTAAAAGTACCGAAGAAGAAATTCAAGGCCTACAAGAAAATGCTTATCAAACGTGGTGTGAACAAGAAAGCAAAGTTCAAGACGGTACAATAAGGATTGAATTAGATACAGTGGAGCAATATGCGTTGTTCCGCTGTGTTTTTCATAGTCGCGACAACAATTTCGTAGATGGCACATCGGACCTTTAGGTCAATTCTCATCTTTTGTTAGAGTAAAACAATGAATGCTGTTAATATGGAAATCTTGATAATTTTTTTAGGCATTTCCTGATTTGTGTATTTGGAACATCAGCTTCTTTTAATATAAGCATGTATGTAATTGCTCTGAGTAATTCGGCATCAAGAAATGTGTTATGGGAGAGCGTGTGTTCTTTATTACCATGATCTAATGCATTGCCCCCTTTCTCGTTTTTTATTCCACCCATCATTTAGATGGGTGATTTTGATTAATCGATTGCATTTTTAATATCGTTTTTAATTTCCATATTTTCCAATGCATATTGTAGAGCTATACTAATAAGTTCATTTCTAGAACGATTTGTTTTAGCTGAAAGTTTATTATATTCTTCTTGCAAAGTGGCATTTGGCACAACTGTAGAAAAAGATGTTGCGGAAACTATTGATGATTTTCAAGAAGAGTTAAAAAAATTAGAGACAGATATTGATACTTACGAAAAGTATAAAAAAAACCTAACAAAGTTAAAGAATTTTATATCAAAGTCTATAATATGAATAGTACATTGAGTACTAAATTAAAAGAATATGCTGCAAATTATGCTGAATTGATTGTTTTTTGCAACCCCTAAATACCTAAAAGGAAGCATTTAGAATTGTGGGAATTTCGATGCCACTTCAGAGGGAAGTGGAAAAGAATTTTGAGATGGTTCCCCAAATGTGGGGAAAAGCTCATATGGATGGAAGTATTCAAAAACTGCTTGGCATAATGGGTAAAGATATGCCGGGCATATTAGGTGTTAGTATGTGTAATGACGAAGAAGAATGGAAATATTACATTGCTGTTGCCAGCACACAAAGTATTCCGGAGGGTATGGAGGAAAGCATAGTACCCGCTTTTACATGGGCGGTATTTTCAAGTGAGGGAGAAGGGACTTCAATTCAGGATTTAGAACGTCGCATTGTAACAGATTGGCTTCCTACATCAGGATATGAATATGCAGACGGACCGGATGTGGAAGTATACTTAAATGCAGATCCGATGAATATGAAATATGAAGTATGGATTCCTGTTGTAAAAAAATAGAGGGAGGTATATGAAGATGGCAATAACATATGATGACTTTCTCAAAGTCGTAGAAACGAATAATCTTCCATTTGTTAATGAAGTACATAAATTATTTTTGGACAATGGATGTAAAATGGAAATTAAAGAGGCAAAGCAGGGATATGTAGTTACATATGCTCACATAAAAGATAAGAAAAAAATAGCACTTATGAATTACGTTTTTCGTAAGAGCGGAATGCTTGTCAGAATTTATGCAAGGCACATACATATGTATCAGACACTGCTAGATTCCATTCCGGAAGAGATGAAGAAGAATGTGATGAAGGCGGGCGATTGTAAAAGACTGACCGGAGTGTCTGAATGCAGTCCGACATGTACTGCTGGTTACGATTTCATGATGGATGGTGTGAATTACAAGAAATGTAAAAACAGTGCCTTCTTTTGGATAGTGAACGCTGATAGTATGGAACATATTAAGAAGATGCTTATAAAGGAACTGGAGTTGGTTGATGTTGATTAATCTGGAAATGATATTAGCAAATCAGCGAATTGATGTTATAGGAGCGTGAGAATATGGCAATGTGGAATCCGTGGAGAGGTTGCAAAAAATGTAGTGAAGGCTGTTTACATTGCTATATTCATAAAGGTGATGCTAAACGAGGTGTTGACACAAATTCTATTGAAAAAACAAGGGATTTTGATAGACCGATACGGCAACTGAAAAATGGTAACTATAAGCTGAAGTCAGGAATTGTTTATACTTGTTTTTCAACTGATTTCCTGATTGAAGAGGCAGATGAGTGGCGCTATGAATGTTGGCAAATGATTAAAACTCGTCAAGATTGTACCTTTCTGTTTCTTACAAAGCGAATTGAGAGATTTATGGAATGTATTCCTGATGATTGGAACGGTGGATATGATAATGTAGTTGTATGCTGTACGATTGAAAATCAGAAAAATGCAGATAAAAAGCTTTCTGTGTTTAAGGACTTGCCAATTAAACATAAGTGCATAACTGCCCAACCGTTACTGGAATCAATCAATATAGAACAATATCTCGATGATATTGAACTTGTGGTAGTTGGCGGAGAGTCAGATTATAATGCAAGACCCTTTGATTATTCTTGGGTACTTCATATCAGAGAACAGTGTATTGGTAAAAATGTATCCTTTGAATTCAGACAATGCGGAACAATTTTTATTAAAGATGGCAAGCAATATAAACTACAAACAAAGGATTTGTGCAGTCAAGCAAGGAAAGCAAATATCAACTTTAGAGCTAACAGTTAAACAATGTGGTGACAAGAAACTTCCAGTTTGTATAACAGGAAAATTTAAATTTAACGCTTGAAAAAAGGAGAAATAAACATGGCAAAGAAAGAAGAAAGATTTGAAGTTACATTTAGAGACGGAAGTCAGCTTAAGGATGAAGGAGTTCGCCAAATCCTTGTAGATAAGGAGACTGGGGTTAACTATCTTTGTTGGAAATCTGGATATGGAGCGGCTATTACACCTCTTCTGGATTCAGAAGGAAAAGTCATAGTTACAAAGTAAAATCGGAATTTTTTCGTCAGTCTATAGAGGGAGGAGGACAAATGCTCAATGGATTACAAAGATGCAATCGCAATATTTGAAATCAACACAAAAAGAAGTGTTGTTCAAATAGAACGCTGCAGTGTTGGTATTGCGAACTATGTTTTTATTGTCTCCACTGCAAGCGAAAAGTTTGTTCTCAGATGCAGTAAAGATGAAAATGCCTATAAAGATACTGTTTATTGGCTTAATAGGTTGTCTGTATGTGAAATACCGATACCGATTGTCTTGTCAGAGGGAAAATACAAAGACTATTCCTATCTGATTCTCTCTTATATCCGTGGAGATGATATTGGTAATGTCTATTGTAAATTGAATGATAGCGAGAAAAAGCAAATTGCCAAGGAAGTAGTTAAGATACAGCGAAAGGTTTCAAGGCTTGATATCCATGCGGATATGGAATGGACATGGAACTGCTTTGTTGACAAAATGCTGAATCGTGCTGAAAAGAGAATAAAAAGAAAGAACTATTTTGACTTTAACAAAATATATATCATAAAGAAATTACAACAAGAAATACAGGAATATTTGGATAAGGTTCCGATAGCACCGTATTTGGATGATATCAGTACAAGAAACTTATTGATTTATGAGGGTAATGTATCTGGGATAATAGATATTGATTGGATGGGATTTGGTGATATGCTTACCTTTGTTGCATTGACGAGGGTTTCATTACTCAATATGGATTTGGATACTAAATATATTGATTATCTATTAGACGAGATTCGTCCAAACACGATAGAGTACAAAGCGTTTATATTCTACTGCTTGATTTATTGTGTGGATTTCATGGGGGAAATAGGTATGCAATTTCTTGATAAAACAATTCCAGTAAATGAAAATATAATCGAGAGATTGAATGATATCTTTGACTTTCTTATGGAAGAATGGGACAAATATTGCAAACGGTAAATTCAAGTTTGTTTGTGTATTGATGGTTATCTTGAGCTTAGGAGGCGTTTAATGAAAACTGTTTTTTTACATGGGTTGGGACAAACTGCACAGGACTGGAAAGAAGTAGTCCAACAACTATCAATTTCCGATGTCGATTGCCCAGAACTTTTTTCTTCAGCAGAAGATGAAATATCATATTCGCAGATTTTGGGCGATTTAGAACAGCGGTATTCAGAAGTAAAAGAGCCGTTTCGTATCTGCGGCCTTTCGTTAGGTGCGCTTCTTGCGATTGATTTTGCTATTCGGCATGAAGAAAAAGTGGCTTCGCTGGTTTTGATTGGCGCACAATATAAAGTTCCAAGTTTACTGATAGATTTTCAAAATCTTATCTTCCGTTGTATGCCAGACAAGGCTTTTGAAAGTATGGGACTATCAAAAAGCAGCACCATAAAATTGGCTCACTCTATGCGGTCATTGGATTTTACTTCTCAATTAAACAATATTCGTTGTCCAGTGACAATTTTGTGTGGCAAAAAGGATGCTGCCAATCTAAAGGCTTCTAAAAGGCTAAAAGAACTGCTACCCCAAGCCACTTTGCACATCGTTCCAAATGCAGGACATGAACTCAATAAATATGCACCAAACACGATTGCAGAGATATTAAATAACTAAAATGTAATATTCACAGTTTTACTTAGCAGGAAATCATTTAGGTTTCCTGCTTTTCTTTTACCCAAAAACCGAAAGGAGGACAGAACACCATGCCAACCAAAGCTGAACTATATGCACAGATGGCGGAGAAAGTGGCAACGCAACTCACTGGAAGCTGGCAGGAATGGGCAGGGTTCCTTACTACGGCAGCCCGACTTTACAAGTATCCGTTCCATGAGCAGCTGATGATCTACGCCCAGCGCCCGGACGCTACCGCCTGTGCAGAGTACGATTTGTGGAATGAAAAGATGGGCCGGTATGTAAGGCGCGGCTCCAAGGGAATTGCTCTGGTGGACGATTCCGGGGACAGGCCCCGCCTGCGCTATGTTTTTGATATTTCCGACACCGGAACCCGTGAACATTCCCGCACTCCCTGGCTGTGGCAGCTGGAGGAGCGCCATTTGGATTCGGTGCAGGCCATGCTTGAGCGCACCTATGATGTTTCCGGTGATGACCTTGCCGGACAGCTCACCGAGGTAG
>OLOX01003635.1_pt1 | contig 11394 bp, 7 predicted proteins | sample 1672091 | NCBI WGS metagenome assembly OLOX01 (sample SAMEA3136644, study PRJEB25190) | human gut metagenome | reverse complement strand
CGTAATTATTTAATGGAAAATGCGTCATCTTGGAATAAAAATACTATTTATCCCCAAGCTATGGTGGTTGTTGATTTAAATAGAATTCAAGAAATAAATGATACTTTAGGATATGAAAAGGGCGATGCTCAAATTAAAGCTGCTGCCAATATCTTAATTAGAACACAACTTGATAATAGTGATATTGTAAGAACTGATGGAACGGAATTTTTAATTTATTTAGTTGGCTATGATGAAAGACAAGTTGTAAGTTATATAAAGAAATTAACTAAGGAGTTAAAAAATATGCCTTATGATTTTGGAGCATCTATTGGTCATAGTATGATTGATAGTGATAAGAAATTAGTTGAAGATGCTCTAAATGAAGCAGTTGAGGATATGAAAATTAAAAAGCAAGAAAATAGTCTTAAGGAGTAGTAATGAAAGTAAAAGAGTTTATTAAAAACTTTTGGGAAGTACTTAATCGAAGAGAAATGCTGATACTACCAGGACATCTTGCTTTTTCTTTTATTCTTTCGATTGTACCTATCTTAACCCTTATTGGTTATGGGGCAGCGGTATTAAACTTATCAATTGGGTTTATTGAAGAATTTGTAACGAAGGCTTTTGGAAGTACTATTAGCCAAATGATTATTCCCATAGTTTCGGTAAGTGGTTTATCATTTTCTTTCTTTATTACTTTATTTATTGGCTTTTTTACGGCATCCAGTGGTGCTTCAGCCGTCATTATTACTTCAAATATGATTTATGGTATTGAAGATAAAGGCTATATTTATCGTAAGATTAAAGCTTTAGTAATGACAGTGTTTATTGTATTACTTTTCCTATTTATTTTAATTTTCCCATTGTTTGGTAATAAAATAATAGAGTTAATAAAGTATGTTAATTTAAATCCTTTTGTAACCGAGAAAATTCAGGCTGTATTTAATTTTTTACAAGGTCCATTCTCATTATTCTTTGTTTTCTTATTTATAAAGATAATCTATGCCATGGCACCAGATGTAAAAATACCTTCCAAAAATGTTAATTACGGTGCTATATTTACTTCGATTGGTTGGTTAGTAGTAACTTGGATTTATTCCTTTTATATAAATCATTATGCTCATTATTCAGTATTCTATGGGGGGTTAGCTAACTTAGTAATATTACTATTGTGGTTTTATTTACTAGCTAATATTTTTGTGATAGGAATGGCCCTAAATTATCGAAAAAGTGAAAATAAAAAATAAATATATGAATATTAAACTATTTACTGTCTGTATTTGAAGATAATAAATCTGATTTTAATCATATTATTATTAATTATACGGAAGAAAAGAAAGTTCTTAAAGATTTAAATACCTAAAAAAGAACTTTTTTTTATAGCTGATAAAAAATACTTGAAATTTTAGAAAATTAATTAAAAAGCAACTCAAAGTTGTCATAAAACAACCAAAAAGTGGTGGTGGGCAACCAGTAAAAATAGATATGATTAGCTTGAGAAAAGGAGAATTTAGATGAATAGTAATTTAGCAGAAAATTTAAAAAAGATAAGAAAAGAAAACAATTTGAGTCAGGAAGATTTAGCCGATATCTTAGGAGTATCTAGGCAGGCTATAAGTAAATGGGAATCAAAGGTTAGTTATCCAGAAATGGATAAAATAGTCTTGCTATGTAAAAAGTTTGATTTAAACATTGATGATTTATTACATAGGAATATAAAAGAAGTAAAAGAAAGTATTGCTGTTAAAAGTAAAATAAAATCAAGTTGTGATGAAATATTTAATTTCATTATTAATAGCTTCGAATTGTTTTGGCAAATGACTTTAAAAATGAAAATAAAGTTTATTTTAGAACAAATAATAATAGTTATTATAATGCTTATTATTTGGAATTGTGGGGCTTACATGGGAAGTTTTATTATCCAACAAGTTTTAAGAAAGATACCTCATGATATTTATATTACTATTTATAATGTTTTTAGTAGTTTATATCTTATTTTAGGCTTAATATTTAATATTATTATTATATTTAAGTTATATAAAGTAAGATATTATAATGCTTATGTTTCTTTTGCAAATAATGAAAATGCTTTGGAGAGTAAGGCTAGTTTAGAATTTAAAGATAGTAGGAATATCAATTTTAAACAAAATATGACTAGACCAAATAAAATAGTTATAGAAAATAATAATAGTAGTGATGATAATTTTTTTGATTTACTTACTAATATTGTTGTTGGCACTATAAAGTTAATAGGTTTAGGAATAGTTTCGTTTTTAAGTTTTACTTTAGTATGTATTGTTATTGGTTTAATATGTTCGCTTTTAATAGTAAAATCAGGCTTATTCTTTACAGGTATATTTTCATCGGGCTTGGCCTTAGGCATAATTATCATTTTAGGTATTTTATTATTACTTAATTTTATTTTTAATAGAAAGAGTAATTTTAAAATAATGATTAATGCTTTTATTGGTAGTATTATTCTTTTAGGACTAGGTTTAGGTTTTACTTTAGTTAGTTTAGTTGGTTTTAGTGATGCTTCTTTAAATAATAATTTAAAACAAGAAAGTATAGAAATTTTAATGCAAGATAATTTATATTTTAGAACATATGATAAAGATAGTATTAGTTACCAAGAACTTGATATTGATAATATAAGAATAGAGTATAAAATAGATAAGGCTTGTAAGATAGAAAATAGAGTGCGTTCTAATGGTAATTTATATTTAAAGTCATTTTGTGAAGATAAGCATATGATTATAAAAGAATTAATAGATAGTCTTAATAATAAGGAAATCTATAACTTTGGTGATAATATGCATATTATAAAAGATATTACGGTTTATGGTAAAAAAGAAAATTTAGATATAATAAGAAAGAATATGGAAGAATAGAAATTATTAATATTTTTATTCTTTTTTTTACAAAAAAACTTACAAGCATCAAACTTGTAAGTTAAATTACCTATTGGAGCAGATGATGAGAATCGAACTCACGTTATCAGCTTGGAAGGCTGAAGCTCTACCATTAAACTACATCTGCATCAGTAAGTAATTTAATTTTATCATAAAACTCCGTTGCTGCCAAGTCTTTTTTTAATTTTTTTGTCCAAATAAAGCAATTATTTTATTCCAATTATTAATATCTTCTAAAGTTATATTATTTTTAAATAATACACTATAATTATAAGTTAAATCGATAAAATAATTATCAATTAAATAGGGAATGATTTCAATTAAGCGGTTTTTAACTTCTTCACTTAATTTTATTTCTTTTTCTAAAGAGATTTTACTAAATAACATTTTAAACTTATCTAAGTACATCTTATGTTTAATTAAGACAATGTCACTATCACTAGAATTAATTGGCATTATATAATCATTTAAGCCTTTAATATATTCATCTTTATAGACTTGTTTTATAATATCAGTACTTATATATTTACTGGCTAAGCCTTTAAAATAATTTATAATATTAATTGTTTCTATATAAATTTTACTATAATTTTTAATTCTAAATCATTAGTTAAGTTTATAATACTAATATAGTCTAATTTTAATTCAATCTTATTAACATTTACTTTACCATTAAAGTTAGTAATAGTTTGTTTATATTTATTAAGACTTACTAAAGTTTCTTTATCTATTATAATATTAGGAGTAAGTCCATAGGCTAAATAATTAAGTAAAATAATTTTATCAGCATTATTAAATTTCTTTAAAATGCCTTTTAATTTATTATTAATCTTAGTAAGTTTTATTTTTTCGGATCTTTCATACTTAATAATTTCATAGTAGGCTGGTCTATTATAACCTAAGTTACTAATAATATCACCAATAGACAAACCTTTTAAGAAAGGTTTAATTATCTTATCTAAAGTAATATCTAATTTATAATTATAACGACTTAAATAGTCATTTAAAGTATTTATAAGATTAGTATTATCTTTAATAAACCAAGTAGAGTAAGACTTATTATCGCTTAAGAAAGAACTAAAAGCTTCTAACTTTTTTAATTTAATAAACTCTTTAGTATATTTTTCTTGATAAGCATAATATAAGTTGTCTTTTAAGCGATAATTCTGATACTTAATTTTTAAGAATCTTTTAGCATATATTCCCATTTGATATTCTTCTAAATAATTATTATAGTTAATTAAGAAAGTTTTAATTGTTTGATAAGCATTTTCTTTGCTAATTTTACTGTATTCTAAATAATTTTTTAATACTTCTTTAGTATTGGTAATATTAGAATATTTATAAGTATTCATTTTATTAATTAGAGTTATTAGTTTAGGGTTTTTAAAGTCTTTACTTGTAATAATACTTAATATTTCTTCAATATTTATTTGGTCATTAAAGTTTTTAAAGAAGTAAGATACAAATGATGTACCAATTTTATTTACTTCTTCTAAACTGTTATATTGGTTACCATTTTCATATAATTCTTTAGTTTTGGTAAGTCCAAATAAGTGGTAAGAAGCAATAATACTTTTAAAGCTTTCTAAGTCACTAGTATTACATTCTAGGGTTGTATTACCTCTTATTAAGATTAAATCATATAAGTATTTGATATCTTCTTTTTCTTCACTACTTAAAGAAATATTAATGCCTAAGATAGTCTTTAAAGTATAATCATTAAATAATAAATCATAACGGATAGCATCATTACTAATTAGTTTATTTAAGTAATACTTTATTTCATCTAATCTTAGAACTTTAAGTAATTTAGGACTATCGGTATAAATATTTAGTTTACTATTAATTAAGATATTTACTATATCATATGTTTTAAACTTAGTATAAATATAAGGATAACTTAAGTATTTAGAAATTTCTATAGGACTAATAAGACTAAACATATTATTTAACATCTTATTATCAGTTATATTAACTAAAGCAGGGGAGTCTAAGTAACCAGTAATAAAGATTTTATCATAAGTTCTTAGAGAAACATTGATATTCTTCATCTTTCCAAGAATAGTAATATTTTGTAACATATTAAAGACATTAGGAAAAGTCATCTTGTTAATAATGGCTTCTAAATAATTATCAGGTAGGTTATTAACGAAGTTTTGATTACGAAGCAAGCTAACACGTTCTTCTTCACTAAATTTATTATTAACTAAGTATACTAAAGTATCATTATGTAGTTTTAAAAGATAAGTATAATTATTCTTAAAAAGATTTAATAGTTTATCATCAGGACTATATAAATAAATGGAGTTATTAGGACATTTTTCTAAGTAATCACGAGTTAGATATTTAGTATTATTATTACTTAACATATTAAGTTCTTTAATGGTGTTATTTAAATTACGGGAGAAGTTATGTGTAAGTAGGGATGCTAAGTAATCTTTATCAATTAATTTAATTGTTAGCTCTGGATTTAATTTAGCAAGGATAGTTGGAGTAATATTTAAAGATTTCATTAAAGTATCTTTATCTAAGTTATAAAGAGTGATACTATAATTTTTAGCATATCTTATTAGACCCGTATTTATAAGTTTGTTTAAGTCACTACCTAAGTAGTAATATTTATTAATATAGTTAGTAATAACACTATCACATAACTTAGAAAATAAGTCTTTCTTAGTTATTAAATCTTTAGGTAGGTCATTTAAGAAAAGAGAGTTTTCTGGTATTTTTTTGATAATGGGATTTACTAGCTTTTCTAACATATCTTTTTTATTATTGATAGTATAGTTAATTCTTTTAATATCAAGTTTAGATAAGAAGTTTTTACTATCAAGATAGTTTAATTTAGTTGGTATATTAAGTTTATTCCAAAGACCTAGAGTTTGATAATAAGGGATATCAAGATTTAGAAGGGTAAGTTTTTCTGGGGTTGTAAGCTCTAGCTTATTAATAATTATTGATAAGTAGCGGTCGAAGGCATAGGCATTGTTATTGCTACGATATTGCTCTAATCTTTTTAAAAAGTTTATTTTATCGGTATTTTGATTAAGGAAGGTAATAATACTGTTTAATTTACTTTTTAACTCGGTACTTAAATTATCATCGGTATAAAGAGAATAACTTAAAATCTCTTCTAAAAGTCTTCTAGTGTTTTCCATATCCATAATTATCATATCCTTATATTATATATACCCATTATAGCAAGAAAAAAACGAGAAAAAAAGTCTCATATTGTGTGAATAGGGACTTTTAAGCAAATTTTTAAGCTTTTTAAGGCTTAATTTTATGATTTTTAGATGCTTTCTAAAAAATCTAGTTCTTTTTTAGTAGGTCATTTCGTAAAACGGCATGGACAACAAAGCGATCTTGGGTATTAGCACAGGTTGATAAAGTTAAAATTTTATCGTCAGCATTGATTTGGACATCACTTTTAAAAATGGAACGGCTACGAATTAAATTAATGAAATTAAAAAATTCTTCTTGATTGCTAAAGTTAGTTTTTAAATAATCATCGGTAACAGGGATAGTGTAGGCTGCAAATACTTCCCATTTCATTTCAGCATTAACATCATTATAGGTAATTAAGTTATTTTTAGCGTTTTGATACCAGGCTTTTTTACCAACGCTACTTAGAGTACCAAACATTGTCTTACTATAATAACGATTATGAGCAAAAATAATAGTATTTTGGTCCATAACAGTACTAGAATTGGCATAGTTCATGAAGACCCAACCACTGTAATCACGAGCTTTGTTAAAGTTATGCTTTAAGTAATAATCATTATCACTTGCTTGAACGATTGGATAATCAATCGTTGTTTCGGGAACATTTAACCAACCAACAGTATCACTATTTAAATCTTTTAAAGCCATAATAACAGGATTTTTTTCTTCAACAACAGGAGTAGGGGGTTCGTTATTATCAGGAACATCAGGAGTATCGTTGGTATCTGGATTATCTGGTATTTCATTATTATCGGGATTAGTAATTTCACTAGAATTATTATCATCAGGATTTGGTATATCTTGGTTATTATCTTCGTTTTCTTTAATTTTGTTATCTAAATACTCAGTAATATTATCTTTAATAGCATTAACATTTTCTAAAGATTTTTTATTATTATAGAAAACAAAAGCAAAGGCCATAAAACTTAAAAGAATGATAATAAGACAACAAGATTTAATGGTTGTAGCAATTAGTTGCTTAATATAGTTAGATTCAATATATTCACTAGAATAAGCTAAAATAATATTAATATGATGTTTTTTATTTTCTTTTTTTATAACTTTAATACGTTCAATAATATCTTTATCTGTAATATTATCATGAATAGCAATAGTTATATTTTTAATTCTTAAATCATTAAGTAAGTCAATTAAAGCAAGTAAGTCCGTAGTTAAAAAACGATATAATTCAATTGTCTTTAAATATTTATTAATCTTAAAGAAAGTTTTTAAGTCATTATAATCATTAGTAACAATAGGACACATTAGTTTAATAGTCTTAGCATAGAAAATAGCTGAATAGTTATTTAAATCATTGTTGGCCATAAATTGAGAAGAAAATAAGACTTCTTGTTTAGAAATAACTTTAATATTTTGTCTATCAAAAAGCTCAATTAAGTAAGTAGGGATAGATAAACATTCAACTTCTTTTAAAGAATTAATTTTACTAATATTCTCATAAGCTTCATAAGTAAAGTTTTCATTAGTATTCATTAAGACTTTATTAATAGGAGTATTTTTAAAACAAGGAGCAACGGTACTGATAACTTTCATGTCGTTGGCTACTATTAAGTTAGTATTTTTTTCTAAACAGATTTCTTTTAAAAAACTACTAACTAATTTTTGATTTTTAGCGATATAATCAAGAGAAAATAAGAGTTTCTCATTACTAATGATGTTAGTGTTTAAAAGAGTATTATCTAAGTTTTTTTCTTTAACTATTAAATATATTTTTAAAGTTTGGTTTTTAAATTCAATTTCAATTTTTTGCATGGTAACCTCGTAATTTCTAAATTATAATATAATGATAACATAGTTTACAATTATTTAAAAATATTTTTCTTAAAGTAATTTACTTTTTCTTAGAAATTTGATATCATAAAAATGAAAAATAAGGGAAAGATAAATGTGAGAGGTAATTTATGAAAAAGATTAATAAGTTAATTGCTACTCTTTTAATCGGAGTAGTGGGGGTTATGAATATTGGTACTGTTTATGCTGATGAGCCAGCTTCTAGTACACCTAGTACTCCAAGTGCTGGTAGTAATTCTGGTAAACCTAGCACTCCAAGTGCTGGTAGTAATTCTGGTGCTAGCAGTGTACAACAAATAGATGGAGCTGGTAAAGTTACTGTAAATTGTGATAAAACTGATTTAGCAGTTGGAGCATCAACTACTTGTGAGGTTATTATAAATCCAAGTAATGATGTACTTGTTGCTCTTGATAAAGCAAAGGCTGTTATTACTATGAGTCAGTCGAAGTATATTACTATTAATGATCTTAAAGCTAATGCTGCAGAAGGATTTACTTTAACTAGTGATGGTGATATTAATGATAGAACTAAAAAAAGTCATGAGATTGTATTAGATCATACTGGTACTTTAACTAAAAATAAAAAAATACAAATTATGTCATTCAGATTAAAGGTTGAAGAAGCTGCTAAAGATTTACCACAAGGTCAATGTGGCGAAATTTGTGTTGATGGTGCTGTATTTTCAACTGATTTAATTAAAGCAACTTTAACTGTTGGGGATAGTGGTAAAGCTTGTCCAAATGTAACAATAACAGAAGCAAAATGTACTGGAGATAATTGTAATCCTAAAACAGGTGCATTTATGAATTATGCTATGGTAGCTGGTGCTGCTGGTATTGCTTTAGTTGTAATTGCAGTTGTAACAAGAAAGAAAAAATTCTATACTGTATAGTTTGAAATTTTAATTAGAGACTGCGGTCTCTTTTTTTAATCAAAAAATGTTTATTAAAAGTAAATGATTGCTACAAAATTTAATTTTTTTAAGAAAAACAATAAATTTTTGAAGGAAAATAAGAGGCAGACGGTAATATATATAATTAGAAGGACAAATATATTTAAATTTATTGTATGATTATTATGGAGGATTTATGTTAAGTGTAAAGAATATATATAAAAGTTATGGAACAAAAGATAATAAGTATCCTGTTTTAAAAGATATTAATTTGAATTTTAGAAAAAATGAATTTGTAGCTATTTTAGGGCCGTCTGGTTCGGGTAAAACTACCCTTTTAAATATTTTAGGCGGGCTTGATCGTTATGATAGTGGAGATTTAATTATTAATGGTAAGTCAACAAAACAATTTAAGGAAAGAGATTGGGATAGCTATCGTAATAAATCGATTGGTTTTGTATTTCAAAGTTATAATTTAATTAGTCATATTTCGATTTTAAATAATGTTGAAATGGGTCTTACTTTAGGAAATGTTAGTAAGAGCGAGGCTAAAAAAAGAGCAATTGCTGCTTTAGAAAAAGTAGGATTAAAAGAACATATTCATAAGAGACCAAACCAATTGAGCGGTGGACAAATGCAAAGGGTAGCAATAGCTAGAGCCTTAGTTAATAATCCGGATATTATTTTGGCTGATGAACCTACGGGAGCCCTAGATTCGAAGACTAGTATGCAAATTATGGATTTGATTAAGGAAATAGCCAATGATAAGTTGGTTATTATGGTAACTCATAATGCTGCTTTGGCAGATATTTATGCTAGTCGTATTATAAAACTTAGTGATGGTAAGATTGTTAGTGATTCTAATCCTTATGAAGCTAAATGGGAAGATAAAGAATATAATTTAAAAAGAACAAAAATGAGTTTTATTACGGCTTTAGGTCTTTCTTTAAATAATATTAAAACGAAGAAAGGACGTACATTACTTACTAGTTTTGCTGCCTCAATTGGGATTATTGGCATATCTTTAGTTTTAGCACTTTCTAATGGCTTTCAAAAACAGATTGATAATTTTGAAAAAGATACTTTGTCTAATATGCCCATTTTAATTTTAAAAGAGGGAATTAATATGTCGGATGTCATAAGTGCTACTGTTGATAATGATTTAGAAGAATATCCTGATGATAAAATTATTAGAAAAGAAAAAGATGTAGAAACCGTTAGCCATTCTAATAAGTTAGATGATGAATATTTAAATTATTTAAATAATATTGATAGTTCTTATCTTAGTGGGATGTCTTATTCCAGATATACTAGAATGAATATGTTAGTTAAAAATGGAAATACGGTAGAATTATTTGATTATAATTTAAGCCCATTACCAGAAACCAAAGATGGTAAGGTTGATTCGTTAATGATTGACAATTACGATTTATTAGCGGGTAAAATGGCAGAGGATAGTAATGATATAATGTTAATAGTTGATTCTTATAATAAAATATCATCTAATTTATATGATTTACTAGGTTTAACAGATAATTCAAACTTTGATAGCCTAATTGGTAAAGAAATAAAACTAGTTAATAATAATGAATATTATACTGAATTTAATAATATTTTTATTAGTAATACTGATTATGATGCTATGTATGATAATGATCAAAATTTCACTTTAAAAATAGCAGGTATTTTAAGAGGAAAGAAAGATAATCAATTTAGTCAAATGGCTGGTTCTGGTCTTTCTTATAAGGGTGATTTAATAAAAAATTATATTGCTAAAAATAAAGAATCAAAAGTAGTTAAAGTTCAAGAAAATGTTGATTATAATGTTTTAAGTGGGCAAAAATTTGATGAGTCTGTTAATAAGGAATTAATTCTAAGTTTACTTGGAGCTAATGACATTCCATATAGTATTTATATTTATCCAAAAGATTTTGATAGTAAAGACAAAATTATTGAATATTTAGATAAATATAATGAAGGTAAATCTGATGATGATAAGATTATCTATACTGATTATGCCAGCACGGTAACTGATCTTTCTAGCGGCATTATGAATGGAATTACTCTAGTACTAATAGGATTTTCTTCTGTATCTTTAATAGTTTCTTCGATTATGATTAGCATAATTACTTATATTAGTGTTTTAGAAAGAACTAAAGAAATTGGTATTTTAAGAAGTTTAGGAGCACGTAAAAAAGATATTTCAAGAGTATTTAATGCTGAAACTTGTATAATTGGATTTGTATCTGGCATCATGGGAGTTAGTATTGCATACCTTTTAACATTCCCAATTAACATTGTTATAAAAAATGCAACCAAGTTAAGTAATGTGGCTTTACTAAGCATTACTCACGTTGTTGTAATGATTACTATTAGTGTTGTAATTACAATGATAGGAGGTTTAATTCCAGCAAAGATGGCTAGTAAAAAAGATCCAGTTATTGCACTTAGAACAGAATAAAATTAAATTAAAAATATTTAACCTCAATCTTAAATGGTTGGGGTTTTCTTATGTTTAAAGTTATTATAAGTATATCTTATGATATATATAAAATAAATATATTTTA